>ERZ808041.312-NODE-312-length-42825-cov-4.057617_pt1 | contig 42825 bp, 37 predicted proteins | sample MGYA00380192_ERZ808041 | MGnify/ENA primary metagenome ERZ808041 (study PRJEB31490, sample SAMN06133412) | mouse gut metagenome | isolation source: Z1_1 | host: mice | place: China: Chengdu | collected 2015-05 ...
CGCCGATCACCTTGATCTTGGGATTCAGAAGTTTGGCCAGTGTAGACACACCGGTAGCCAGTCCGCCGCCGCCCACCGGCACCAGAATATAGTCCACCAGCGGCAGTTCCTTGATGATCTCCATGGCGATGGTGCCCTGTCCCGTAGCCACGTCCAGATCGTCAAAAGGATGCACAAAGGTATACCCGTTCTCTGCCGCCAGTTCATAGGCTCTGGCACAGGCCTCGTCGTACACGTCGCCATACAGCACCACCTCCGCACCGTAGCCTTTCGTCCTGTTCACCTTGATCAGCGGCGTCGTCGTGGGCATCACGATCACCGCCTTCACGCCGTAGCACTTCGCCGCATAGGCCACGCCCTGCGCATGGTTCCCGGCTGACGCCGTGATCAGCCCCTTCGCCCGTTCTTCATCCGACAGCGTACTGATCTTATAGTAGGCGCCCCGCAGCTTATAGGCCCCCGTCAGCTGCATGTTCTCCGGTTTCAGATACACCTTGTTCCCTGTCCGCGCACTGAAATGATCACTGTAGATCAGCTTCGTCTCGGATGCCACCTCCTTGACGATCTCATATGCCTCCTCGAACTTATCCAATGACAATTCCTTCATCGCCTGTCTCTCTGCTCCTTTCCCGTCCCCTGTAAAATACCCTTCCGCACTTCCTTAACAAATCGCTTCTCAGCGCTCTTCTTCCCCGTCCCCGGCAGTCTGATCCACGGAAAACAGTGCATCCACAAACTGGTCCGCGTCGAACTTCTGCAGATCCTCTATGGTCTCCCCGACACCGATATACTTGACCGGAATCTGCAGCTGCGACTGGATCGCCACCGCAATGCCTCCCTTGGCCGTACCGTCCATCTTGGTCAGGATAATGCCCGTCAAGTCCGCCACCTCGCCGAACTCCTTCGCCTGCTGCAGCGCATTCTGGCCGGTGGTGGCGTCAAGCACCACCAGATTCTCCCGGTGGGCATCCGGAAACTCTCTGTCGATGATCCGGTTGATCTTCTTAAGCTCCTCCATCAGGTTCTTCTTATTGTGCAGCCTGCCCGCCGTATCACATAAGAGCACGTCGATATTCCTCGCCTTCGCCGCATTCACCGCATCGAAGATCACACTGGCGGGATCGGAACCCTCGCTGCCGCCGATCATATCCACCCCGGCACGGTCCGCCCATTCACTCAGCTGCTCGCCCGCCGCCGCACGGAAAGTATCCGCCGCCGCGATCAGCACCCGTCTTCCCTGCCCTTTCAGTTTCCCGGCCAGCTTGCCCACGGTGGTGGTCTTGCCCACGCCGTTGACGCCTATCACCAGCACAACAGACTGTCTTTCCTCGAACACATAAGCCGTCTCCTGCACCTGCATCTGCTCCTTGATATTCTGAATCAGAAAGGACTTGCAGTCTGCCGGTTCCTTGATATGGTTCTCCTTCACCTGCTCCCGCAGCCGCTCCAGAATCGCCTCGGTGGCCTGTACCCCGATATCGCCCATGATCAGAATCTCTTCCAGTTCTTCATAGAAATCATCATCTATGTTGGAAAATCCGTTAAACACGGAATCGATCCCGTGAACGATATTGTTCCTCGTCTTTGTCAGTCCCTCTTTTAATCTTCTGAAAAAACCCTTCTTCTCTTCACTCATCAGTCATCCAATTCCTTATCGATCAAATTTACGCTTACCAGTGTTGACACACCTTTCTCCTGCATCGTGATACCGTAGAGGCGGTCCGCTTTCTCCATCGTGCCGCGCCTGTGGGTAATCACGATAAACTGTGTATTCTTCGTCAGCTTGTGCAGATACTTGGCAAATCTTCCTACATTGCTCTCATCCAGCGCCGCCTCTATCTCGTCCAGAAGACAGAAGGGCGACGGTTTTAAGTTCTGGATCGCAAACAGCAGACAGATCGCGGTCAGGGACTTCTCCCCACCGGACATCTGCATCATGTTGACCAGCTTCTTGCCGGGCGGCTGTGCAATGATCCGGATGCCCGCCTCCAGCACGTCCTCGTCCTCCATCAGCTCAAGCGCTCCCTTACCGCCGCCGAAAAGCTCCTTGAACACCTTGTCGAACTCTCTGTTGATCTGTGCGAATTTCTCATTGAACTGCTTACGCATGGAGCTGTCCAGCTCTTCGATGATCCCCAGAAGTGTTTTCTCCGCCTCCACCAGATCGTCATGCTGGGTCTTTAAAAAGGTGTAACGCTCCATCAGATTCCTGTAATCCTCAATGGCATTGACATTCACGTCCCCCAGTTTGCGGATCGCATCTTTCAGCGCCGTAATCTCCTTCTTCATGGCGGGCAGATCGTTCATCTCCTCATCCTTCATGGACTCCGCATCGGAGAGGGTGATCTCGTATTCGTCCCACATATAGTTGATCTGGGACTCAATGGACTCTTCCATCCGTTCCCGCTGGCTGTTGAGACGGTACACTTCCTTATCCAGCGCCGTCATCCGCTCGGACAGTTCTTCTCTTGTGGCAAAGAAATTCTTCTGTTTCCCCGCAAGCTCTTCCTTAAGGGCAATATCCTCTTTCAGTTTCGTCTCCGCGTCCGTCTGGGCGGAGTAGGAAGAAGCAATTGTCTTCTCGATCTCCAGAATACTGGCTTTCTTGCGCTCCACCTCTTCTTTGCCCAGATGCAGACCTTCCTGCACCTCCTTAAGCTCTGCGCTGTGGCGTGCGATCTCGCCCTCCACACGTTCCAGATTCTGTCTCTGGAAATCCGCGCTCTGGCGCATTTTCTCCACTTCCACATCCCACTCGGATACTTTGGCCGACTGCTCTGATTCTTCCGCCCGCTTTGCCTCCAGCTGCTTCTGGAATTCGCCGATCTGCGCTTCCACGTTCTTCTCCAGCGCCTCGGAATCTGCCAGCTCTCTTAAATTTTCATCCTTATTGACCTGAATCTCCTTGATCTGCAGCTCGATATCCTGCTGTTCTACTTTCAGTTCGTCGAAGCCTTCCTCCGTCTCGCTCTTCTTCTCCCGGGCCTGCGCCACGCTCATTCTGGCCGTATTCTGCTCGATGAACTTACGCTGCAGCTGCCCTTTGATATCCTCGATCTCCAGACGAAGCTTATTCCTGTTTCTTTTCGTCTGCTCGATATCATTTAACAGATTGTCGATATCCACCACGTACTGCTTAACCTTCCTGCCAAGCTCCTCCATCTCCCGGCGTCTGCCCAGCAGATTGGAGTTGTTCTTGAAAGCGCCGCCGCTGATGGCACCGCCGGGCACCAGCAGTTCGCCTTCCAGCGTAACCATACGGATACCGTAATCGAACTTTCTGGCGATCTTCACGGCATTGTCCACGTTGTCCACCACCACGATACGTCCTAACATCGCTTTCGCCACGTTCCGGTATTTCTTCTCCACCTTTACCAGCTCGTCGGCCATACCGATTACGCCTTTTTCCTTCAGGGCGTCAGGATTCTTAAACTCCTGGGGGCGGGTAATACTGGTGAGGGGCAGGAAGGTGGCACGGCCCGCCCGTGCCTTTTTCAGATAACCGATCATGCGCTTGGCGGTCTCCTCATCCTCCGTGACAATATTCTGGATGTTGCCGCCTAAAGCCGTCTCAATGGCCGTCTCGTATCTGGCTTCCGCCTGGATGATATCCGCCACCACGCCGATGATGCCCTTCTCCTGGCCTTTGCGCTCCATCACGGCCTTGACGCTGCCGCCGTAACCCTCGTAGCGCTCCGTCAGGTTGGCCAGCGCCTCCAGCCTGGACTTCTGCTGATGATAAAGCACCTGGGTATCCCGCAGCTTCTGGTCCCGCTCCGCCAGCTCTTCCCGGAAAAGCGAAAGCCGCTCCTCCATCGTCTCCTGCTTTTCCCCCAGTTCTTTGATGGCAGTCCCCACGGCCTCGAATTCTTCTTCCAGCTTCCTGATGACCTCCGTCTGCTCCGCCTCGTCGGACTTGGCCCGCAGCAGTCTGGAATTCAGCTCCGCCCTGCGGATGTTGATCTGCTCCAGCATGGTATCGTAGCGCCCCATCTTGGACTTGATCGTAGCACGGTTGTTCAGGGCGTCAATGATCGTATTCTTCCCACTTTCGATGTGATCATTCAGTTCTTCGATCCGGCTCTGGGTCTCCTCCAGCAGCTGTCGCGCCTCCGTCCTCGCCGTCTCCAGCTGACTGAGTTTCTGATCCGTCTGCTCCTTATCCGCAAGGATGCCGTCCTTCTCCCGGATGCGCACATCAATCTGCTCACTGATACTTCGGATGCGGCTCTGTAAATGCTCTTCGTTGCCCTCCGCTGAGTGGATCTGCTCCTTTAAGACATTGATCTCACCTTCCAGCTTAGAACGCATCACCCCGGTATCCGTCAGTGTCGCCCGGGCCGTCTCGATGGCCTGATCCAGTTCTTCGATCCGGCCTGCGATCTGCTCGTACTCTTCCTTGATGCTCTCATACTTCTTCGTGGTCTCGTTAAGATCCCCGCCGGCGATCGTGAGTTTACCGTCCGTCTCCGCCAGCTGCTGCCGTACCCGCACATTCTCCAACAGGAACACATTTACATCCAGCGTCTTTAACTCTTCTTTCTTTTTCAGGTAGACTCTGGCCTTCTCGGCCTGCTTCTCCAGCGGCCCGGTCTGCTTCTCCAGCTCGCTTAGGATGTCGTTGACCCGGACAAGGTTCTGTTTCTCGTCTTCCAGCTTCTTCTGTGCCGCATACTTCCTGCGCTTGAACTTCACGATACCGGCAGCCTCGTCGAATAACTCACGCCGCTCCTCCGGCTTGCCGCTTAAGATCTTCTCGATCTGTCCCTGTCCGATAATGGAGTATCCTTCCTTACCGATACCGGTATCGTAGAAAAGCTCGTTCACGTCTTTCAGACGGCAGATGGAGCCGTTGATCATATATTCACTCTCGCCGGACCGGTACAGCCTTCTGGACACCGTCACCTCATCATAGTCGATGGTCAGCTGATGATCCGTATTGTCCAGCGTGATCGCCACATAGGCATAACCCAGAGGTTTTCGCATCTCCGTTCCGGAGAAGATCACGTCCTGCATGGAAGACCCTCGAAGCTGCTTGATCCGCTGCTCTCCCAGCACCCATCTGACGGCATCCGCCACGTTGCTTTTTCCGGAACCGTTGGGTCCCACAATACCGGTAATACCGTTGTGAAACTTGAAATTTATCTTATTGGCAAAGGATTTGAATCCGTGCACCTCAATGCTTTTTAAATACATACGTACCTCAATCTGTCTTTCTACTACCGTACAAACATCTTCACAACCGGACTGACGCCTGCCGTATCATCCACACAGGATTCCGGCAGCTCCTGTCTAATTCTTCCGTGCAGACACCACCTTACGCCGAAGAAGCGCTTCATAAGCGGCGTGCTGTTCCGCCGCTTTCTTGGAATGCCCGTTTCCACGGCCCGCCTTCCTGTCACCGACCATCACTTCCACCACGAAAGTCTTGTCATGCTCCGGCCCTTCCTCCCGAACCAACTCATAACGAAGCACGCCGCCGTTCTCCTTCTGGATTTCTTCCTGCAGTATGGTCTTCGCATCATAGAACAGCTGCTTGTGCTCCAGGTCCGACAGAATAAAACGGCCGATGAACGCCCGCGCTTCCTCGATGCCGCTGTCCAGATAAATGGCGCCGATGGTGGCCTCCATCACATCCGATATGATGGAATCCCGCTTCCTGCCGCCGGTCAGTTCTTCCCCTCTGCCCAGCAGGATAAACTCTTCCAGTCCGATCTGCCTCGCACAGAAAGCAAGGGCCGGCTCACAGACGATGGAAGATCTGAATTTGGTCAACTCTCCCTCCGACATCTCCGGATTCTCCCGGAAGATATGATCGCTGCTCACCAGCTCCAGCACCGCATCACCGAGAAACTCCAGCCTCTCATAATCCGGCAATTTGTTGATCTTCTGCTCATTAGAACAGGAACTGTGAGTCAGTGCCTGCCGCAGCAGTTTCTTATCCTGAAAACAATATCCTATTCTCTCTTCCAGCAGTCTTAGTCTGTTCGTCAACATGGAAATCCTCCTGCATTTAAAAAGCCCTTTCAAAATACAAAGGGCTTCCCGCTTCTCTTAAATAGAATTTCTGATCAGCTCAACGGCCTCTCCCACCGTTGAGATCTCCTGTATCGCCTCGGCCGGAATCTCGATCTCAAATGCCTCCTCGATCTTCATCACGATCTGATAAACATCCAGGGAGTCCGCCCCGAGATCCTCCGTAAAAGTCGTCTCTTCTGTAACCTCATTAGGGTCCACGCTCAATATATCCGCGATCGCTTCTTTTAGCTTCTCTAATTCCATTCTGACAGTTTACCCCTTTCGCCTTCTCTCTCGTTTCTCATAGTCTGCTATTTCTCTCCGGATACGATCCCGTCAGTCTGCAGCATCTGACGGATCTTCTCGCTGATCTTCTGCTCGGTAAAGGTGATACACTGTAAAATAGAATTCTTGATCTCTATGGATTTGGAACTGCCGTGGGTCTTGACCACCAGTCCCTTGAGGCCCAGCATCGGCGCGCCGCCGTACTGTTCCAGATCAAACGCCTTCAGGGTCTGCTTGAGGGCCGGCTTCACGAGAAGCGCGCCGATCTTGCTGCGCAGACTCGTCATCATGCCTTCCTTCACCTTCGAGATCAGGGTCGCACCCACACCCTCGTAAGTCTTTAAGATGACGTTCCCCACAAAGGCTTCGCACACCACCACATCCGCCGCGCCGGCCGGAATATCCCTGGCCTCCACGCTGCCGATAAAGTTGATATCCGGGCAGTTCTTCAAGAGCGGAAAGGTCTCCTTGACGAGCGCATTGCCCTTCTCCTCCTCCGCCCCGATATTTACGATCCCAACCTTCGGGTTTTTGATCCCCATAACGTGCTCCATATAAACGGAACCCATCTTGGCGAACTGTACCAGATGGGAAGGTCTGGCGTCCACATTGGCGCCGCAGTCAATCAGCAGCGAACATCCCGTCGCCGTCGGTATGAGCGGCGCAAGCGGCGGTCTCTCCACACCCTTGATCCGGCCTACGATAACCTGTCCGCCCACCAGCGTGGCGCCTGTGCTCCCCGCCGATACATAGGCATCGCATGTACCGTCCTTGACCAGATTCAGCGCCTTCACCAGAGAAGAATCCTTCTTCTTGCGGATCGCCATCACAGGCGGCTCCGCCGTCTCTATGATCTCGGAAGCAGGCACCACCTCGATCTGCTCCTTAGGATATGTATGGCCGGCAAGCTCTCTCTCCACCGCCTCCTTCATACCCACCAGATATACCTTGACCTTACTGCTCTCGTTGACGGCCTCCACCGCCCCCTTCACGATCTCCTGCGGGGCATTGTCACCGCCCATCGCATCCACCGCGACCTTAATATACTCGTTCATAACTGCACCTCGTATCAGCTTCTGTCACTTTATTCTTTGATCTCATCAAGATCCGTCAGGTTAACCCCGGCCACGTTCAAAAAACAAAACTGTAAAGATAATTTTAGTATACCATATGAGAAAACCAAAGTCTACGATAAAAGAAAGCCGCAAAATAAAGAAATCAAGGAATCATACGCTCTACGATCCCTTGATCTCTTCAAATATCACCCGCATTAATCAACTGCGATAATTTCTTTTTTGTTGTATGTGCCGCACTTCTTACATACTCTGTGGGGTACCATGAGCGCACCGCATTTACTGCACTTAACCAATGTAGGGGCAGTCATTTTCCAGTTTGCTCTTCTCCTGTCTCTTCTCCCTTTGGAAGATTTGTTCTTAGGACAGATTGACATCGTCTCACACCTCCTTACTCCCGTTAAAGATATCTTTTATTACTGCCATCCTGGGATCAGGAACAAACGTGTCACAGTCACATGTTCCCGTATTCAGATCCTGTCCGCACTGACGGCATATACCGCGGCAGTCCGGCCTGCACAGAATCTTCATAGGCCAGTTGATCACAATTTCATTGCGCAGCAGTTCCTCCACGTCCATCTGATAACCGTTCATATACTCCTGATCGTCGCCGTCCTCCGGCGAAGGCATCCTGTCCGGTGCATACACTGTCCTGTCAATCACAAGCTCCAGTGTCTCCTCCACGTCCTTAAGACATCTGCCGCAGCGGGCGCGGAACACGATTCTGCCTTCTCCCCTGACTTCCGCCTTCCCTTTCCCGACATTCGTAATGGTCAGAGTGACGGCTGCCCTGCCGCTCACAGGATATGTCTCTCCTCCGACCGTAACCTGTGCCAGTTCCGGTTCTATCTGCATCGTGACTGTCCGGCCCTCATTGAGTAACACCTCAGTTAAATTCACGAACATAGTTGACTCCTATCCACACTCAAACAATTATACCCATGGGTTTTCCATTTGTCAACAAAAATTTTACGCAAGCTGGGCCTGTACCGCCGTAAGCGCCACCACGCCCACGATATCCTGCCAGGAACAGCCCCGGGAAAGGTCGTTGACCGGCTTGGCGATACCCTGCAGCATAGGCCCGTAAGCCTCTGCCTTACCCAGCCGCTGTACCAGTTTATAACCAATGTTGCCGCAGTCCAGATTCGGGAAGATCAGCACATTCGCCTTGCCCGCCACCTCACTGCCGGGGGCCTTGGACTTGGCTACCTGTGGCACCAGAGCGGCATCGGTCTGCAGTTCCCCGTCGATACACAGATGAGGATACTGCTCGTGGGCGATGCGGGTCGCCTCCACCATCTTATCGACCAACGGGTGCTTCGCGCTACCCTTCGTGGAGTGAGACAGCATGGCGATGATCGGCTTCGCTCCTACCAGACTCTTAAAGCTCTTGGCCGAAGTGTCCGCGATGGCCGCCAGCTCCTCCGCCGTAGGATCCTGGTTCAGACCGCAGTCCGCAAAGAGGAATGTCCCCTTCTCTCCGAACGTACAGTCCGGCACGTCCAGAATAAAGAAACCGGATACCAGCTTCACGCCCGGCGCGGTCTTTAAGATCTGCAGTGCCGGCCGCAGCGTATCCGCCGTGGCATGACAGGCGCCGGCCACCATGCCGTCCGCGTCGTTGGCCTTGACCATCACCACGCCGAAAGTCAGATAATCGTTCAGGAGGATCTCCCTTGCCTTCTCCGGCGTCATCCCCTTGTTCTTCCTCGTCTCATATAAAATATTCACATAGCCGTCCAGCTTCTCCGACTTCTCCGGGTCGATGATCGTCACGCCGTCCAGCTCCACCTCCAGCCAGCCGGCACCGTCCATAATCTTCTCTTCGTTGCCGATCATAATGATATCGGCGATCTCCTCCTTGAGAATGTTGGCCGCCGCGATCAGAGTCCTCTTGTCGTTGGTCTCCGGCAGTACGATCGTCTTCTTGTCGCTTCTTGCCTTTTCTTTCATCAGGTCAATATAAGACATACTTGCTCCTCCTTAACATCTGTCAAAACTTCCTTATTTCGAGACAGTTTCCTAGACAGATTATACAAAAATAACCGCCTGTACACAAGACACATTCCGCTGTTTTCCCATCTTTTTTAAGGCAGCCCGGCTTTTCCCCTGCTCTGAAAAAATATATTTGCAAAATTGTTTCATTATTTTGCACAAACAGCGTGCAAAAAGTTTTTTTTATGATAAACTAATAAATAAGAAAGCCGTTGAACGCATGGCTTTTCAGGTATAAAAGGGGAGAACGACTATGAGAACAACAGGTATCATCGCAGAGTACAATCCATTTCACAACGGACATGCCCATCAGATCGCCAAAGCAAAAGAAATGACCGGTGCCGACTACTGCATCATTGCCATGTGCGGAGACTTCGTGCAGCGCGGCGCACCTGCTGTGGCCGACAAATATCTTCGCGCGGAGACCGCGCTTAAGAACGGAGCCGATCTCGTGCTGGAGCTGCCTGTTTATTATGCACTCGGCAGCGCGGAATATTTTGCCTCGGGAGCCGTTGCCCTGTTTGACAGGCTGGGCATCGTGGATGCGCTCTGTTTCGGCAGCGAATGCGGAGACATCGCGGTGTTGTCGGAATTCGCCGCCAGCCTCATAGACGAGGACGCTGTATTCAAGGAAGTACTGGACAGGCACCTGCGGATGGGCTACGCCTACCCAGGCGCCAGAAACGCCGCCCTTCGTGCCAGCGCGCCAAAACTTACCCCCTACATGCATGTTATGTCAGCCCCTAACAATATCCTCGGGATCGAATACTGCAAGGCGCTTTTAAGACGCGGCAGTCAGATCAGACCTTACACGACACACCGGGCCGGAAGTTCCTATCATGATGCCAGCCTGTTAAATACATACTGTTCCGCTCTGGCCATCCGGGAAGCCATCGACGCCGCCGGCAATCTGTCGGAGGTTGTGAACCTGATGCCGCCGGAAGCCTATGACCTGCTGGCATCCGCCTTCGGGAAGTCCTGCCCTGTGCACGCCGATGATTTCTCCCTGCCGCTGCATTACCAGCTGCTTTCGGAGCAGCCTGACGGCTATACCGACCACCCCGATATCGATCAGGATCTGTCGGACCGTATCTGCAATCTGCTGCCCTCCTACCAGGGCTTTACGGATTTCTGTGAGAAATTAAAGACCAAAAACCGCACCTACACCCGCATCGCACGGAGCCTGATGCACGTTCTTCTCCAGATCCGGAAAGAAGACCTGCTCTCCTTCCAGGCCGAGGACTATGTCTATTATGCGCGCATCCTCGGTTTCCGGCAGGATGCCACACCGCTTTTGACCGCCATCAAGGCAAATGGCAGCATACCGCTGCTTGGCAGACTGTCCGACGCGGACAACCTGTTATCCGGGAACGGCCGCAGAATGCTGGATAAAGACATCTTTGCGGCGCAGATCTATCAGAGTCTGATACAGAGCAAATTTGCCGACGCTCCCACAGACGCCGGCGAATATACAAGACAGGTGCTCAAGGTCTGACCGTCAGGCCGGACTGAGCACCTCCTGAATCGTGCTGACGATCCTGTCACGCACCATCACGGCGATCTGCGCCGTTGACATATTCTTATACTCATCATAGGGAATCGCTTTCAGGAAATGCACCTGCGTCACCACCGGCCGCAGCGACCATTCCTCAAAAGCCCTGTAGGAGTCGACCAATGCCACCGGAATGATGGGAACCTCTGCCTTCACGGCACTCTTAAAACTTCCCGCCTTGAATTCTCCCACCGAATTGTGATTTTTATGATAGCCGCCTTCCGGAAAAATAATGAATCTGCGCCCTTTTTTCGTGTCCTCTGTCAGCTCCCTGATGATCCGCACCGACTGCCGCGGATCGTTCTTGACCAGCCTTTTTCCATGGATAAGATCAATAAACTGCTTCACCAGAACGCCATGCGATTTCGCGTCGTCTATCACCACCGAGCAGGGCTTCTCATGGGCGTACATGATCCCCAGAGCATCATACTTGCCCTGATGGTTCGGAAACATCATATAGCCGCCCTCCTCGGGCAGATGCTCCGTGCCGTATTTCTGCGTCGAGATATGTCCCGCCCGCATCATGCGGCGGATCGCAAGCTGCGCATATCTGTAGCACTCCTCTTCCGAGTACTTTTCCCCGTGCCTGGCCCTGTAAGCCATCCGCGGTATCATATAGGCTCTGGGCAGATTCCACAAAATAACCTTTACAAAACGTAACATAACCCTCACCCCCTCTTCTACAACAACGGCGAAAACAGTTTTAGAAAAGGTCCGATCACATTGGTCTTCACGAACTTCTTCTTACACCACTCCAGCGTGATATTCTCCGAGACCGCAAAAGTCTCTTCCATATCTTTCTTCAGATCTCCCAGCATTGCCGTCCGGTACAGGAATACGCCGCATTCAAAATGATGATAGAAGCTCCTGTAATCGAAATTGATCGTCCCCACCACCGCCGTCTCGTCATCACAGAGCACACATTTGGAGTGGATGAAGCCCGGCGTATACTGATAGATCTTTACCCCGGCCTCGATCAGGCTCTGGTAGTTGGACTGTGTCAGCCAGTAGACCGTCTTCTTGTCCGGCGTGCCCGGCGTCACGATACGCACGTCCACACCCCGCTTGGCCGCCAGCTTCAAAGCGGTATGCATCTCATTGTCCGTGACCAGATAAGGGGTAAAAATATAGAGATACTTCCTGGCGGAACCGATCATATTCAGATAGACATTCTCGCCCACCGTCTCGTCATCCAGCGGTGTGTCCATATACGGCTGTACGATCCCCTCCCCCGCCGGCCGGACGGTAAAATGATGCCGGTATCTGCCGTAGTATTCCTCCGTATGGCGCGACATATTCCACATCTGCAAAAACATCACCGTAAAATTCCACACGGCCTCACCCTCGATGCGGATTCCCGCATCCTTCCAGTGATCACCGTGAGCACGTTTATAATTGATATACTCGTCCGACATATTGATGCCGCCGGTATAGCCTACCCGGCCGTCGATCACCACGATCTTTCTGTGATCCCTGTTGTTGAGCACCAGTGCCAGAAACGGAACCAGCCTGTTAAAGGCCACGCATTTGATCCCCTTCTTCTCGATCTTCTCATTGTACTCTTTGGGCAGCAGAAAAACGCTCCCCACGTCGTCATAGATCAGCCTGACCTCAACACCGGCTTTTACCTTACGCTCCAGGATCTCCAGCACCGTATCCCACATCGTGCCCTCTCCCAGAATAAAAAACTCCAGAAAGATAAAGCGCTCCGCCGTCTCCAGATCCTCCAGCAGCCGCTTCCACCAGGGAAGCCCGTCCGCATAATAGACCGCCCCCGTATGCTCCCACGCCGGCGTTTTCGCGTAATGAAGAATATATTCACACTGATTGGCAATCCCCGGCGCGGATTTCTTAAGCCTGTCCATCGTCCCTTCATCCTGCTGCAGGTTTGAGCGCACAAGCTCGTCTGTATGCTTCATGGCCATATACAGTCTCTTCGGCCTGAAAACATGACCCAGAGCCAGATACATGACACCGCCAAAAAGCGGAAAGAGCAGGATCGGTACGATCCACGCCATCTTCACCGCCGGGTTGCCCTGCTTTAAGATCAGCGCAATGATAACGCCGAAGCTGACCAGGCGCAGACACATCGCTATCTCTACATAATAGTTGCCCCACATAACGATCTCCATCATAAAGAAGACCACCTGCAAAAGCACGATGAGCGCCGTGATCACCAGCCTGTTTAATGCATAATGTAAAAATTTTCTCATTTCAAAAATCCGTTAACGATCTGCTCCTCTGCTTCTTTCTCCGTCAGTCCCAACGTCATCAACTTCATCAACTGCTCCCCTGCGATTTTGCCGATGGCCGCCTCATGGATCAGATTCGCGTCAATATTGTTCGCCGTCAACTCAGGAATGGCGCTGACACTGGCTTCGTCCATGATAATGGCATCGCATTCACTGTGCCCCTGACACCTGCCGTTGCCCACGATCCTGCTCTTAAAAAGCTGTCTGGAGTGCTCCTTGGCCACCGAGCGCGAGATCAGGTTCACACTGGAACCGTCTCCGTCCATCTCCACACAGAAATCCGTCTCCGCATACTGTCTGCCGTGAGTCATGATCTTCTCCCGGATGACAAGAGACGCCCCGTCCGCAACCTGCGCCGTCGTGACACGCTTCGTGGAATCGATCCCCTTGATCTGTACCGTGTCCATCTCCAGTGATGCCCCTTCCGCCAGATGGATCTCTGTCGCCGGGTTCATGATCCGCTCTCCGCTGCCGTCCCCGCTGCCGTAATGCTTCTCCACATACCGCACCTTCGCATTTTTCTCCACGAAAAACCTGTGAATGCCCGAATGCTCCGAAGCGCCGTCTCCGCTGTTGTGGATGCCGCACCCCGCGATGATGGTCACGTCCGCATCCTCTCCTACAAAGAAATCATTATATACACTCTCCTGCAGCCCGCTCTGGCTGAGCACTACCGGAATATGCACACTCTCGTTTCTGGTGCCCGGCCGGATCCTTATGTCAATGCCCGAACTGTCCTGCCTGGTCACAATGTCGATATTGGCCGTCGTATTCCTGCCGGCCATCTGGCCGTTGGCACGGATATTATAAGCGCCGGCAGGTATCTCATGCAGCCCCGCCACCTGCTCTAACAGGTTCTGTTGTATTGCATCCATCCGCTGATACCCCCTTCCTATAATTTATCCGTCAGTGTCTTACAGTGTGCACCGGTGCCGAGAAGTTCCGGCATCACTTCTTCCTTGCTGCCTGTTTTCTTAATCTGCCCATCTGCAAGCAGAATGATACGGTCCGCAATATTCAAAATACGCTCCTGATGGGAAATGATCAGAATGGAACCTTGAATCTCCCCATGCATCTTCTCAAACACATGGATCAGGTTCTGAAAACTCCACAGATCGATGCCCGCCTCCGGCTCATCGAAGATGGACACCTTCGTCCCGCGCGCCATGATCATGGCGATCTCGATTCTTTTCAACTCACCGCCGGACAGGGACGCATTCACCTCGCGGTTTACATAATCTCTGGCACAAAGCCCTACCTCAGAAAGCATACCACAGATCTCCGACATCGTGGCCTTCCTGCCCGCCGCGATCGACAGAAGCTCCCGCACCGTGATGCCCTTAAAACGAACCGGCTGCTGGAAGGCAAAACTGATCCCCATATTGGCCCGCTCCGTGATCGACAGATCCGTAATGTCCACGCCATCGAGCAGGATCCGCCCCGCCGTGGGCTTAAGAATCCCCGCCACGATCCTGGCCAGCGTGGACTTCCCGCTGCCGTTCGGCCCTGTCACGGCAACGAATCTGTCGTCGATCGTCACGTCGATATCTTTCAAAATTTCCGTCTCTCTGCTCTCATCCTCCGCAGAATAACAGATACCCTTTAATTCTAACATGCTGTCACTCCTTATCTCAATCCATTAGAGTATCCTATCACAAAATCGAATCTATAGCAAGCCTCTCACTGCTTTCGCCGCATCCAATGCAAAGGCCTCGACCGAACTGTTACCATCCCTCAGCTGCACCAGACCATCAAAACAGACAGGCCAATGCGATACCACATCAACCCGTCCGCTCTTCCTTCCATAGGATTCAACAGGCCGTCATCTCCGGCCAGCATAACAGTCCATACTGCGCCGATGCACCTTAACGGATCACCACCACATTCACCGAATGTGGCAGGAACACAACATCCATTTCATTTCCCAAAAGCGCCGGCTGCCGCTCTACGATCTTCACCTCTTCATGGTCCACATCATTATAGGATTCCGTCGTATTACCGCTGACGGTATAGAGGACGGCCTGCATCTGCCCTTTTGACAGTTGTGAAAGCGCAGTCAGATCCAGCGTCACCGTCTGCTCTTTCTCCGGATCCTTATTTACAACCGCAACGGCAATCCCCTCCTGATCCGACCAGCCCGTCGCCAGCACATCCAGCGCGTCCACTGTAAGATCCGCCCCGTTCTTGTGTTTCACAGAAAGCTTCGGCATCTCCTCCGACCATGCATCCAGCACCACATCTCCCATATAATTTACATACAGATCGAACACGTGATACGTGGAGCGGAGCACGATTCCCCCCTGCCATGTATAGATACAACCCCTGGTATTCACGATCGGCGCATAATTAGCCATCCCCACAATGTCACAGTTCCGGTTTAATGCATTCAGGAAGCAGGCCGTAAACACCGCGTCCGCCATGGTATATCGGGTATTATCGTCATTCAGGTCTCTCGGGTACAGATACTCTTCCTTCGTCCTTCCCTGCCTGATCGTATGGACATTGGGATGATACCATCCCCGCAGGTTCCACTCGTCGAAAGCAATCTTGATCTTTCGTTCCAGCCTCATGGCCGTGAGCATTCCTCTCACCTCATCAATGGAATGACCGATTCGGTCAGTATAAGCCATCACCTGTTCATAATCCGCATAATTATTGGTCTGGTTGATACCGTCCCAATATTCATGGATCGAAATCCAGTCCAGAAATTCGCCGCAGTTCTCCAGAAGCTCCAGATTCCAGTGAATGTCTGTGAGCGCGGCGGCGGTAAGCTCCGTATCAGGATCCACATGCCTGATCATTTTAGCGGACTCCTTCACCAGTCTTCCCCATTCTTGGGCACTCTTGGCGCCGATTTCCCAGAAACCGTAATTTTCATTCCCGATGCTCCAGTATTTGACGCCATAAGGTTCTCTGTGCCCGTTGGCGATCCGCTCTCTGGCATACCTGCCCTCTGTCTCCAGATTGCAGTACTCCACCCAGTCACTCATTTCCTCCGCAGTCCCGGTTCCGGCATTTGTACAGATATAGGGCCGGCAGCCGACCTTTCGGCACAGTTTCACATATTCATCCGTACCAAAAGTACCGGGGTCCTCCACCCGCCACGCCTTATCAAAGAATGGCTGTCTGACCGGCCCTACCGCATCCTTCCAATGGTAAGAAGACACGAAACACCCGCCCGGCCAGCGCAGAATAGGTACTTTGATCTTCCGCATGGCTTCCAGCACATCCGTCCGCAGTCCGTCCTCATCTGCAAAAGGGGAATCCGGATCATAGATCCCGCCGTAGATCTGCCTGTGAAAATGCTCAATAAAGTGCCCGTAAAGCATGGGACTGCGTGTCCCGACCTCCCGTTTCCTGTTAACATACAGCTTCATGGATCCTGTCCTCCTCTTTCGTTGTTTTATTGCGCATGAAAAGATTAAAAAGCAGTCAGATCCCGAACCAGCAGACTGACGGCTCCCTCCAGATCCCTTTCGCAAAGCTTCTGGTAGATTCCATAGTGGGGTGCTTCATGTACCGAATCAGCCATACTGTTGCTTTTGTCCCACATTCTCTGCGCATACATCCTGGTCTGCATCTCCATGCACTCCCAAAGGAATTTCATCATGACCCGGTTCTCCGAAAAAGAAGCCAGCAGCATATGAAACTCCTTATTATCTTCCCATACCTCCCAGACATCCACATTCTGTTTGGAAGCAGCCTGGGAGATATGTTCCTTCAGCTGATCGAGATTTTCCTGCACCAGACCCGGAAATGACATCTCCAGCATTTTCGTCTCCAAAAAAACTCTGCTTTCCATCACATCTCTGCTGTCCTTCTCGCTCATATGATTTACAATGTAGCCAAAACGCGGCACACTGCGCAGAACCCCCTCGCTGCAGAGCTTGATCAACGCTTCTCTGACGGGCGCCTTGCTGACGCCGAACAGCTCCATCAGCCTCTTCTCATTGAGTACCTGATCACCCTCAGAAGGGTTCTTCACGATCATTTCCAATATCTGATCATGAATTTTGTCGGTCAATGATTCCTTTTTTATCTGGGTAAATCCTTCCATCAGCTTATCCATATTTTTATTCCATTCTCCCGAGTAGTTCCAGGATATCCTCCCGGCCCATCTTGTAAAAGGCTCCGCACGTATGCTTCCCTTTCTCCGTCATGTTGTCTGCGATCTCTGTAAATTTGTCATTTCCTACGCCGGCTTCTTTCAGGGTAAGCGGCAGTCCGGACTCCCGCAGAAGATTTCTGAGCCGCTTTACGCCTTCTCTGGCTGTCTGCGCCGGATCCTCGAAGTTCATCTCTACATTCCATACCCTTACCGCATACTGGGCAAGTTTGGGAACACACGTCTCCTTCCCGCACAGATACTCCATCCAGGCCGGAAAAGAGATGGCCAGTCCTGCGCCGTGGGCAATATCGTAGAAGCCGCTGATCTGATGTTCCAGCCCATGGTTAAACCAGTCCTGTTCCCGTCCGCAGCCGGTCATGTCATTCTGCGCCCAGGTGCCGCAGAGCATGATCTCCGCCCGCGCGGCATAGTTATCCGGCTTCTCCAGAGCAATCGGAAGATTGTGGATCATCGTCGTTAATATCCCCTCCGTCACTCTGTCCGTCATCTCCACATTCGCAGTCCGGCTGAAATACCGCTCCATCGCATGTGCCATGATATCCATACCGCCGCATGCTGTCTGGTAAGGCGGCAGCGTGTAGGTAAGTTCCGGATTCATGATCGAGAAAACAGGACGCATCAGCGGAGAGCCGAAACCTGTCTTGACAGATATCGTCTCATCTGATATGACACAACTGTCACTTTCTTCACTGCCAGCCGCCGGCAGAGTAAGGATATCCGCCACCGGAACTCTGTCTTTCCCGGGTTTTGCTTTGCCTGAGATCAGATCCCATACATCCCCGTCATAATAAACACCGAAAGAAATCGCCTTGCAGGTGTCGATAACGCTGCCGCCTCCCACCGCAAGGAGGAAATCCAGCTTTTCTTCTCTGCACAGCCCGATTCCCTCTCGGACAAGAGAAACTCTCGGATTAGGCACTACGCCGGAAAGTTCCCTGAAAAAAAGCCCCGCCTCCTCAAGTGCCATTACGACCCTGTCATACAGGCCGCTGCGCCTGATGGAAGAACTGCCATACACAAGAAGGACTCTTTGCGCGCCATGGCTTCTTAGTTCTTCTCCCACGCACAGTTCCTTATCCCTGCCGAATATCATTTTCGTCGCACATTGAAATTCAAATCCGTTCATTCTGACATCTCCTATCATTTTATCTGCTTTCTCACTACTTTACAATTTATTTTGAAAGAAAACTAAAATTTTCGAAACCTGCTTCTGTATCCACCTTTACAGTTCCAAAAGCAGCGCTCTGTAACACCGCGCCGCATCCTGCACCGCTTCAATATTCGCTGCTTCATTATCTCCATGCACGCCCCGCCCCTGCCATGGTTCCGCATACATGGGCGAAAAGCGGACAATCTCTTCCGTCAATTCCTGAAAATGCCTGGAATCCGTGCCTCCGCCCAGCACAAAGGGAATCACAGGGAGGCCCGGATATACCTGATTCACACTCGCCTTCATCATCTGATACCCCGGCTGTCTGGTGTCACTTTCTCTGACAGCATCTTTGCCGCCCACAAACTCACAGAGCAAATCATGCTTCTTCGCCACAGCCGTCAACCTCTCTGTCACCTCTTCTTTTGTCTCCAACGCCGACACTCTGACATTAGCCGTCAGCACTGCCTTTCTGGGCATCACATTAAAGGCTGTCCCTCCTTCTATCATGGTAAAGGCAATCGTAGAACCCAAAAGGCTTTCCGCCTGTGGGCAGATCTTATGAAGAACCGGATAGTCTCCCTTCTCCATGGAAGCCGTGAGAAGATCCTTTCGTCTCTCATCTTCCGCCGGAAGACATTCTGCCGCTGCCCGCAGCATGGCCCGTCCCCCTGCGCTGAGATTTCTGCGGAAGATATCCGTACCTTCTATCTCACACATCAACGCACCAAGCCTGACAATGGCAGAATGCTTCGGCGGCGCGGCCGAATGACCGCCCTGTGCAAGGGCCGTAAATCTGTACTCCAAAGATCCTTTCTCCCCGACAGCCATGACGGCGGCTTTGCCCGCAACCAATCCCATAAAGTTTTCACAGATCGTACCGCCTTCGTCAAATACCACCGCAAAAGAAATCCCTTTTCGTCTGAGTAATGACGCCGCAGTCCCTGTCGTCTCTCCTCCTGTTTCCTCGTCACAGGACAGATACAGCCATACTTCCCTCTTCGGTCTCCATCCCTCTTTCAACAGACCGTCCAGTGCCATCAAAAGCGCACACTGCGGCCCTTTCATATCCTGCGCCCCTCTGCCCCAGACTCTTTCCTCCGCGATTTCACCGGAAAAGGGCGGATACTTCCAGTCCTTGCCGTCGACCGCCGGCACCACATCCATATGGCCGGTAAACAGTACCGGCTTCCCTCCTTTACTGCCGTTTCCCGGCAGTCTGAGAAGCCTGGCCTCCCCTACCGGGATTTCCTCCGCAACGGCAAAGATTTCTGCAAATTCCTTTTTCAAAAACTTCCTGTATGCCTCGATATGATACTCCTCCTTATGCCCCTTACCGCTCACGGTAGGAATCTTCACCATACCGGATAATTTTCTTCCTGCATCTTCAAACATGCCTGCATCCTTTCTCGTGATTTCCTGTTGGTGACAGATACCACTTTTCCCTGCTGTACTCTTATCTGCCACTTTCCTGCGCATTCACATACCGGCACTTTATTCCTTCATGCCGGAAACCGCGATGCCCTCTACGAAAAGTTCCTGTGCGAAACAATACAGAATGAGCAGCGGCGCAATCGAAATCAGCGCTCCCGCCAGCGCCGGTCCCGTCTCTCTGACACCTTCACCAACAAACATTGCCAGTCCGGCGGAGAGAGTCCTCATCTTTGTGGAATTGGTCATCATCAGCGGATAGATCAGGTCATTCCAGTTGGAGGTCAGACAGAAAATGAAAAAGGTCACAAAAGCCGGCTTACAGAGCGGGAACATGATCTTCGTGAAAATGCCAAACTCACTCATACCGTCGATCCTTGCCGCTTCCTCCAGACTCTTTGGAAGTCCCATATAAAACGACCGCATGAAAAACATCCCATACGCCGAAGCCGCCCTCGGTATGATCAGCCCCAGATAAGTGTTCAGCATCCCGAAGTTGTGCAGCTCCAGATACAACGGGATCATAACGATCTGAAAAGGGATCAGCATGGTCAGCAGCACAATATTGAAGATCACTTCCCGTCCCTTAAACTGGAGGCGTGCAAAGGCATAACCTGCCAAAGAGTCCACCAGGGCAGAGCAGACCGATACCGCCCCTGCAAAGATCACCGTATTCTTGATATAGCTGGCAAGAGGAATCCGGTCCCACACCTTGATATAGTTTTGGATCGTCCACCTTTTGGGCCAAAGGGTGGGCGGCCATTTGATGATATCCTTCTGCATCTTGAAAGTACTCAGGATCAGCCACAAGAAGGGAAACACAATAAGAAACAGTACGATCAGGCACACCAGCACTCTGATGATATTATACGGTTTAAAATATTTCTTCATAGCCACCTCCTACATATTGTTTTGGATCCTGCGTTCCATGTATCCCTTAAAGAACAGAACGATCACCGCAATGACAAAGAACAGTTCAATACACATGGCGGAGGCATAACCCAGTTCGTAGGGCGCCGAAAATCCACGCAGGTAAATATACTGCACCATAGTCTCCGTCGTGTATCTGGGTCCGCCTCCGGTCGTCACATACACCGCGTCGAAGACCTGAAATGCCCCGATCAATGTCGTCAGCAGCGTGAAATTGATGGTTGGCAGAAGGTTCGGCACTGTAATATGGAAGAACTGCTGTAATTTCGTGGCGCCGTCTACTTCAGATGCATCGAAATAAGTGCCTGGAATATCATTGATCCCGGCTACCAGTATGATCAGTGTCTTGCCGAATGCTTTCCAGATCGAAATAAAAATGATCACCGCCATGGCATATTTTTCTTCCGCCAGAAGGGCAACAGGCTCTCCGCTTACTTTGCTGATCAGAAAAGGAATATACCCCACCGTCGAATTCAGCATCAGGTTAAAAAGAATACCGATCGCCGTAAAAGAGCAAAGCACCGGTACGTAAAAGACTGAGCGGCACAGTTTGTTAAAAACCGTCGGCTTGTACAGCCAGTATGCCAGTACCAATGCAGCGACCAGCTGAATCGGCACCGAAAGCACCACATAATAGAAAGTGTTCTTGAACGCATTCAGCACCCTCTCGTCTGCCATCGTCCTTTTAAAATTTTCCAGCCCTACCATGTTCGGCCAGGCCAGAAAAATATCCAGATTCGTCAAGCTGATGATAAAAGAGATCACCAGCGGAATGATCGTAAATACAAATAAGATAAGCATACCGGGAAAGATAAACAGATATCCCACTCTGTCCTTACCGGTCCATTTGGCCAAACCTTTTTTCATACCCCGACTCCTTTCTGCGCATTTCTCCCCTGTAATACAGAAAAGGATGCCGATGTGTAAAGACAGCATCCTTTTCTAAATCATCTTTTACAACATTTACTTGTCAAGAATTCCCTGCATTACGTCATTGTATTTGTCAAGCGTCTCCTTGATATCCGCATCCGCAAAGATTTCTCCCAGTGCGGGATAAAGCGTTTCACTGGCGATCGGGTTTACACCGTGGATCTTACACTCGATATGTCCGTAAGCAAGAGGCTCGGAAAGTGCCGAGGTCAACGGATCGTCTGCGAAATTCTTCTGTGCCGAGATCAAATAAGCAGGTGTGCCGCATTCTTTTGTCCACTTGGTGCAGATCTCTTCCGTGTTCCAATACTGCACAAACTTGTATACCAGCTCCTTGTGTTCCTCGGAAGTGGTCTTGGGAATGGAGAATCCGACAGGGATGACCGCCGCGCCGGGATCATTGCCTTCACAGGGCGGAACTGCCGCCACTCCAAAGTTGATCTCATTCTCCCGTAAGCCGTTGATGATCCACGGACCATTGATAAACTGTGCCAGCTGCCCGCTGATATAGGTATTGTCGTCGCTGTCCTTAGGCGAATAATCGTACAGCGTCCTCAGATCTTCAAAAGCTGCCAGATTTGCCTCTGAGTTAAACAGCGCCTGTGTCTCCTCTTCATTCATATACCCGCCGCCATGTGCATACATAGCATACTGCGCAGTCACGTTGTTATTGGCAGGAACGAGAAATCCATACTGATTCTTACTCTTATCCGTAAGAATCTGTGCATACTCGATCACCTGCTCCCAGGTTTCCGGCGGACTCTCGGGATCCAGTCCTGCCTCTGCATACAGATCCTTGTCCCAATAGAAATAATGGGATACCATCTGCATGGGGATACCTACACAGAGATCATCATAGTAAAGCAGATCCACTACATTAGGATCAAAATCGTTCTTATCCACGCCGGGAAGATCATAGAACTCACTCACATCCACAAAACTGCCCGCTTCCACATAGGGAACATAGTAACCGGAGGAACAGAGCACGAAATCCGGTGCATCCCCTGCCGCAATAGCCGCCGGAAGTTTCTCATTAAAGGTATCCCAGGGCATAACGTCCATTTCTATCGTGATATTCCACTCATTTGATGCATTGAAATCATCGACGATCTGCTGAAGCACCTCTCCGTCAGTGCTGGTAAAACCGTTCCAGAAAGTCAACGTCACAGGCTCGTATTCTTTTGCTTCCTGCGCTGATCCGCCGTCTGTTTCTTCTGCCGGCGCCCCATCTGCCGCATCCGTCTCATCCGCTGCAGGAGCCGGCGCCGGTGCCGCTTCCTGTGTATCCGATCCGCCTCCACAGGCCGAAAGACTAAATACCATAATACCGGCTAAACCAAGGGCTGCAAATTTTTTCCACTTTTTCATAAAATCTCTTCCTTTCTTTTTGCTGTCTTTTGTTATCAAATGCTTCTTGCTGCTTCCACGACCCAACGGATCCTCTCCCAATCCAGCCTGGCGTCGATCGTACAGTCTCCGCCCAGCATCAGGCCGGTCTTACCGTGGTTCAGGATCAGATTTCTCGTGTATGCCTGTAACTCCTCCCTGCTGCCGGTATAGATGATACCCTGCTGTGTGGTCTCGTCCCAATGTGTCTCGAAACCGCCCAAAGCAGTGCGGCCATCTACGAAATAGCGACCATCCTCCAGACTCATCCCCTCCACAAAGACTGCCCAGTTAACTACCTTCGCCGGATAGTCCTGCCAGATCGCCAGCTGATTTCTGTTGCCGGCCCACCCGCACATATGCAGGATATTATTATCCGAAAAGCGGTTCGCATGTTCCAGCACATACAGATCGCTGGGCGTGATCACACTGCGGTATTCTTCCGGTGTAAAACGGTCATACTCACCGCCCTGCACACAGTAGTAGACGCCGTCACATCCGGCCTCAGTGATCAAAAGCTCTGCCAGCAGGGCATTGCTCTGCGCGATCACGTCCAATGCATACATTACGGCATTCCGCTCCTCTCTGATAAAGGACATCACCTGCCCGTCGGAGATCCCGATCGCTTCTGCACCAAACCGAAGAGATGAAAACGGTGCAAACACATTATAAAATACACAGCGCTCTGCGCCGATCTCCTCCACAACAGCCTTTGCACGCTCCACCTGCTCTCTGATAAACGGATGGTCTGCATCCAGCGGTTTCAGTTTTTTCCAGTCCTCCGCCTTCCTGATCTCCGGTAAAGGATACGGAAAATAACCGTCGCACATGATCTTTACAAAGTCCAGATCCGTCTCCCGGTAATAACGCAGGTGCGCCTGCACACATGCCTCGCCTGCTGCCTCCTCTCCGGAAAAATGGAACCAGAACCCAACGGGTACATGATCCACATCTTTCTTATTCATCGCATTTAACACTCTTGTTCTCTTGTCCATCCTGTCTCCTTTCTTTTATCCAGAACACCCTTTCTTATCTGCATACCATCATATCCAGAATCACCTTGTCTGTTTCGGCCATGCCGCGGTTTCCCAGCTCTCCCAGATTCCGGATGGTACTCTCCACATCATCGGAAACAATTCCGTCCAGATCACCGGCGCTGTAGTTCTTCATCGCCACCATGGCACACTGGAACGCACTGGATATCACCGTTCCGATCTTAAGTGCGCAGCCGGCCTTGGCTCCGTCACAGATGATGCCTGATACATCCGCAGTCATATTCCGGATCGCGCTTTTGATCTGGTTCAAGCCGCCTCCCCACATATATACCAGCCCGCAGCATACACCGATCGACGAGCCCATGCCGCATCCGCAGAGGGCAGAAAGTTTTCCGATATACCTTTTCACATGAATGGTGATCAGACAACTGAGGGCAAGGCAGCGATACATCATCTCTTCTCCGCCGCCTTTTGCCCGTACCGCTGCCACTATGGGCAGGATCGCCGTAATCCCCTGATTACCGCTGCCACAGATCGTCATTACAGGAAGCGTAGAACCTGACATTCTTGCATCTGCCGCTGCTGCCGCCATCGCCGCCGCATAGGACGGAATATCATCTGCCGGGGACTTTCCTCTGCTGTTGTCCAGAATGCTTCTTCCGACCCGTAAACCGTATTCTGCTTTAAGCCCCTCCTGTGCCACAGACCAATTCATATCAATGGCCCTGTCGAGAAATTTCAGTTCCTCGATATCTACAGAACAGGCAAACCGATAGATACGATCCACATTCATGCCGCTTTTATCCACTTCTTTCTTCGCCAGATCCTCGCAGCTGCTCTGTTCATATATAACCGTGTTTCCATGGACGATCCGGGTAATATTGGTATGGCTGTCCTCGATCACCACAATGGCATGATCTTCTTCTGCTTCCAAGATCACTTCGATATAAAGTTTCTTGGGCGTATCCTTCAAGGAAACCTGTACACATTCTCTGGCATATTCTTTTGCCTGACAGATATGTTCTTTTGTCACGGAAGCCAGAACTTCCAGGATCGCGTCGCTGTCGCCTCCTATGATCCCCAACGCTGCCGCCATCTCCAGTCCTACCATATCCGTCCCCGGAATACCCACCCCCATGGCATTCTTTAAAATGTTACGGCTCACATTGATCCTGGCCCTCCCAGGCATACTTCCCAAAACTGCTCTGGCCCTGGCTGCCGCATAAGCGATCGCCACAGGTTCGGTACACCCCAGCGCCGGTGTGATCTCCTCTTTCAAAATCTGGATCATCTGCTCGTTCGTCATGTCTATATCTGTTCCTTTCTCTTCCCTCAGACACAAAACCTTATTGTCATACTCTCCTGTTTTTCATAAAATCGCGTTTCCGTTTCACTCATAACATCACTGTTATGTTTGCTAATCATATCAGTAATATTAATATAATCTCTTTAATTCCAAATTGCAAGACATTTTGTGAATTTTTTTTAAATTATTGTAAAAAAATATCGAATGCGATCGTTTATATCATAAATTGAGAGGTCAGCAGGCGATTATTTCGCCTGCTGACCTCTATTCATTTCCTGATAATAACCCCCAAACAGCCCTTGACACCTATTTTTCAAGTTCGCTTTCGATAAACCAATTTGCGATTTCAAAAGCCTTTACCCGGCTCTCAATAACCGGCGCGACAGCGGCGGTGACGCAGCAAAAGCTGCCTGTATACGATCCCTCATATACCGACAGCTCTCTTCCCGCGTCTGACATCCACCCGGATTCCGTTATTCCTTTGCTATGTACGGCGCGATCGCCGCCTCGATGGCCGACAGCTTCTCGTGAGTCTCCAGAACTCTGAATTCTACAGGCTTCGACAGATCCATGGAAAAAATACCCATGATCGACTTGGCATCAATCACGTATCTGCCTGTCGCCAGATCGAAATACCCGTCAAACACTTCGATCGCCTTGACAAATCCTTTCACCCTGTCGATAGAATTTAAATCCAGCATATAACTCTTCATCTTCTCCACACCCTTCCTTACTGTCTGCTGCGGTAAGTCCTGCAGCTCAGACCGGACTGCCGCAGACCGATGGCTTATTTTGTCCATACACTCAATTTTATGCCATTTCCCGGTATTTGTACAGTCCCAAGTTTTCACGGCGCAAACACGTTGCGGAAGGCCCGGTATGTCCTGCCCATTCCTTCCGCCAGCGTCATATACGAAAGTCCCAGCTCCCGCCGGCTTTTCTCATTGGAACACAGCTCTGTCTCCTGTTCCTTCGCCGGAAAAGGCACCGGAACCTGCTGCGCCATGGCGCTGTCTACCGTGATGGGGATCTCCTGCAGCCCTTCCAGCACCGCCGGTTCTGCCGCCTCCCGCAGCGCCTGAAAAAAGCTGTCGTAAGTTACGATCTCATCCTGACAGAGATTGTAAGCCTGTCTGTACGCCTTTTCATTCCCCAGCACGCGCAGTACAGCCTGCGCCGCGTCTTTTACATAGACGAACTGGAACCTGCCGTCCGCATCCACAAACCGGGGCAGCGCCCTGTTCTGCAGCAGCATCTGAATATAGGCCGCTTCTCTTGGCGCGTAATTGTAAGGGCCGTAAAGGATTGCCGGCCGCAGCACCGTCCACGGGATCTGACGCTCCCCGCAGCTGCGCACGATCTCCTCCTCCAGCGCCACCTTGCCGGCGATATAGGCTCCCGCCTCGCCCGGAAAGGCTCTGTGCTCCAGCGCATGTTCCTCCGTCTTCACAACGCCGCTCCCGCGCTCGTAGGCATCCACCGTGCTGATCAGCACGTACTGGCCGATCTGCCCGGTGATCTTACGCACAGCCAGTTCCACGTCTCCGGCTTCGTAGGCGCAGAAATCTATGACCGCATCATAAGCCTCACTGCACTGCGCAAGTACAGCCCCATCATGCCTGTCGCCCCGGATCTCCTTCACCCCAAACTCCTGCATCGAATAGGTCCCGCGGTTTAGTACCGTCACCGTATGCTCCTTCACCGCCTCCATCACGAAAACTCTTCCGTAGAAATAACTGCCACCGATCACCAGCAAATTCATCCCTGTCACCCTCTGCTTTCTCTGCCTGCCGCCTCTTATTCTTATCTCTTTCAAAAGATTTCATACTGCCGCATAAAAATAACACATGCTATACAAACGGATTATAGAACCTGTTACCGTCCCAGAAGGTCACTACCATATCAGCGACCAGCACTGTCAGCACAAACCCGATCGCCAGCCAGTCATTCCTCTGCATTTTCCTTTTGACATACCAGGTACGCTTTTTGTTCTTGCCGAATCCCCGCAGCTCCATCGCGTTGCTCACCGTCTCGATGCGGTTTAGGCTGGAGAGAACAAGCGGGAGCAGGATCGCCACGGAATTTTTCAGTCTGGTAAACACCTTGTCCTTGCCGGACAGGTCGATGCCCCGGGCCTGCTGCGCCTGGCTGATATTGTGGTATTCTCTCTGTACATCCGGTATGTAACGCAGCGCCAGGCTGACGGAATAGCCGATCCGGTAACTGACACCGATACTCGACAGCGACGCCGCAAACTCGCTGGGATCCGTACAGGCGATGAACAGAAGCGCCACCGGCACCACACAGATTACCTTCATGGTCATATTCAGATGATAAAATAACTGCTGCAATGTAATTGTATAAGGCCCCGCTATGGTCAAAAGCACCGTCCGGCTCTCATACAGCTCCACGCCGTATTCCGGTGCGAACAGATACACGAACAGGTTGTTCAGCAGCAGAAAGACCGCCGCCAGGCCAAGCACGACGCTGATATCCCGCACCCGGATCCTGCTGATCTTAAAGACCACGGCGCTGACCAACAGCATACAAACCAGCACCCGCGTATCATAGGTCACCATGGACGCCACACTCCATGCCAGGAAAAAGATCAGCTTCGTCGTACCCGTCAGCTCATGCACGAGACTGTTCCGCTTAATATAACTTAAGATCGCAATCTTCGCCATCCTAACGCACCTCCTTCTGCTCATACCCGATGAAGCACTCCGTAAACACCTGCGGCTCCTCGATCCCACATGCCAGACTCAACGTGTAAAGGCTTGTTTCTTTTAAATTCGCCTCCTGTACCAGCTGCGGGTCATTCAGCACATGGGCCGCCGTCGTGTCCGCCAGCATCCTGCCCTCGCTGAACACGATTGCCCGCCTCGTATACTCCAGCATCAGGTGCATGTCGTGGGTGATCATCAAGATCGTATAGCCCTTCCCGTTAAGCTCTTTTAAGAAATCCATGATCTCCGTGTAGTGATGATAATCCTGTCCCGCCGTAGGCTCGTCCAGTATGATGATCTGGGGCCGCTGGACAAGGATGCTGGCAATGGTCACCCGCTTCTTCTGCCCGAAAGACAACGCGGAGACCGGCCAGTTACGGAAAGGATAAAGGCCGCATATGCGCAGAGTCTCCTCCACCCTTGCGGTACGCTCCTCCTTCGGCATCCCGCTCAGCACAAGCGCCATCTCCACCTCGTCCCAGATCATGGGCTTGGAGATCATCTGATTCGGATTCTGCATGACGTACCCGATGCGCGCCGCCCTCTCCTTGATGGTATCGCCTTTCAGATCCCGTCCTTCCATGAGTATGCTGCCGGAAACAGGCTGCTCGAAGCCACAGATCAGCTTGGCCAGCGTGCTCTTTCCGGCCCCGTTCCGGCCCACGATGCTGACCATCTCGCCCTTATGGATCGTGAAATTCACATCCTGCAGCGTAACCTTTTCCGGCGTATAGCCGAATTTCAGATCCGTGATCCGCAAAAGTTCCTGCCCGTGCTGCTCCCCGCGGATCCCCGCCTTCTGCGTATGATACCAGCCGCGCACCTTCTCCTTGTCTTCCCGGGTGAGCGCCAGCTTCTCCACATGCTCAGGGTGCAGCGCCTCCGTGATCTCCACCCCCGCATAACGCAATGCCGTCAGATAAAGCGGCTCCCTGATTCCGTGCTGCAAAAGCTGTTCTCCCGCAAGCAGCTTCTCCGTAGGCAGATCCGCCACGATCGCGCCTTCATCCATAAGGATGATCCTATCCATTCTGCGCCAGAGCACGTCCTCCAGCCTGTGCTCGATGATCAGCACCGCCGCCCCCGTACGCTCATGCACCATATCGATCAGTTCAATGGTAGTCCGTCCGGCAGCCGGATCCAGATTCGCCAACGGCTCGTCAAACAACAACACCTTGACCGCCTCCACCATCACGCCGGCCAGACTGACCCGCTGCTTCTGGCCGCCGGACAGCTCATAAGGCGCATACTCCAGATGATGGTCGATATCCACCAGTCCGGACACCCTGTCGACCAGCTGCTTCATCTCCTCCTGCGGCATACAGTCATTCTCCGCCGCAAACGCAATATCTTCTCCCACCGTCAGGCCGATAAACTGCCCGTCCGTATCCTGAAGCACCGTACCCACCACATGGCTTAACTCGAAAATACTGCTCTCACCGGCCTCCCTGCCGTCCACCAGAAGCCTGCCTGTGCTTTTGCCCGGATAAGCAAACGGGATCAGGCCGTTGATACAGTTGCCGACCGTGCTCTTGCCGCTGCCCGACGTGCCGGCGATCAGCACCTTTTCCCCCGGATAGATATCCAGATTGATATGCCGCAGCGTAGGCTCCGCCTGAGCCATATATTGAAATCCATAGTCCTGAAAAGAAATTACGGGGGTTGCCATATCTTCACTCCTTTAAATCTCATTCTCCCAAAAAAGAGCCGCCGCATAGACAACGACCGCTCTTCATGGATTTGGTTTGTATTTCCAACTTAATTCTCTTTGTTCAGGGAACCTTTCCTGACAACCGTCTTCGCATACGCAACCAGCAGCAGTGTGCCCACAATACCGGTTGTAACGATATTGGCAGTTCCCGCCATCAGACCCTGAGCAAATAACTTCTCGACCGGCTCCTTGTAGATCACAATGTCGAGGCAGGGCGCAACAAGTCCCCACGCCAGCAGATGCGCAACAATCTGTGCAACATTAAACTGTACGATCTTCTTCGTGTCAATGCCTTCGTTGATATCCAGCTTCATGGTCACAAGTCCGACCACAAGCCCCACGAACGCGGAAGCGATGATCCAGCTCCACCACGGTCCGTAACTGGTCGCATCAATCAGCGTATGACCGATGAAACCGATCAGCAGGCCGGCGATCGGGCCGAACAGCGTCGCGAATACCGTCTGGATTGCATACTGCAGGCTGATGTTCGTATTCGGCACCGGTGAAGGTATGGCGATCTTCCCCAGTACAAAGAACAGCGCTGCACCGATACCGATCGCAACCACGGTTTTTACAGATAATTTCTTCATTGGATTTCCTCCCTCTCTTGTTGGAAAATGTATTGATATGTAAAAAAATCACACATCTGTATTATAGACTGCCTGTATCCTTGTGTCAACCAAAAGAGAGAGGATCTGCCTATGCCGCAGGCTCTCCTGCCGCCTCAGGCTGTGACGCCGCTTCCGCAGGCTCTCCTGCTGCTTCCGGTGCCGGTGCCTCCACGACTGCCGCAACACCGTTTTTGTTCACTTCATAGGTTACGCCGTCGATCGTCACCGTCACATTCCTCTGCAGCGCACCGTTCTCGTCATAATAATAGGTATTGCCGTCCGGCCTTGTTACAAGCCCTCTCTGCATAACAGCATTCTCGTCGAAATAATACTCCACGCCCTCGATCGTCACGTCCTCACGGAGCGCATGACCGTCCTTGGTCGCCAGGAAATACCTGCCGGTCTCATCCTCGAACCAGCATCCCTTCTGCACGAAGCCGTTCTCATCCAGATGATACTTCTTGTCCTCCCAGCCTACCCAGCAGGAACGCTGCATTCTGTAGTTGGCATAGAACACCTTCTGATCCCCGCGGTCCGCGAATCCGTCCGCAATGATGACAGAAGAATAATCCTTAAACTGATAATTCATGTCCACTCTGGTCGGAATCCCCGGCACACTGCCGTGGGACGTATTCTGCCAGAAGGAAGCGCCGTCATACTGCAGGGCATCCGCATACTGCGCCACCCACTTGTCGTATTTGATATTTCCGATCTTGTTCTGGAACATATTCTTGCTGGAGTAGACCACCGGATAATATCCGTGCGCCTCCACCGTAGAACAAAACGTATTGATCAGCGCCTGCAGCTGCTCCTGAGACATATTCTTATGACAGGGATCCTCAATATCATATACTACCGGATAATTTACCGTATAATTACTGATCCACTGCATAAGAAGATCCGCCTCGTTCTGCGCCTGCTCCACGGTAGTCGCGTAAGAATACAGATACACGCCCGTCCGCAGTCCTGCCGCGCTGGCGCCCCGCATATTGACATCGAAATACGGATCCACTCCCGAATTCGTACTGCCCGCCTTCACAAAGGCAAAACTCACCCCGGAAGAAGGCACCTGGCTCCAGTCGATCGCCAGATTATGTTTGGAGACATCAATCCCCCGTGCAATGGAACTTCCTGCACCGATCGCCTGCACCTGCTGTACCGGTGCCAACATCAAAGCCGCTGCCGCACACAATGCGGCCATACCTTTCACATATCCTTTTGCCGTAACTTTCATCTTTCTCATCTGTACCATCCTTCTGTTGTACCCCTTTATCTTCTTTAGATAATTGTTGCGAAATTATTACAATATATTACTTTTCTTAACAATCCTTTACAAATATATCATAACTTCCCACAGATGTACAGCTTTAATAGCGATAAATTTCTTCTTTCTATATTTTTATGAAGAAAAAACTTGTCTTCTTTTCACAGATATGCTATTATATTATTCGGTTGCAGGGAATGCCGGCGTGTCGGAATGGCAGACGAGGCAGACTCAAAATCTGTTGTGGGCAACCACGTATGGGTTCAAGTCCCATCGCCGGCATTAAAAAATGGCTGAAAACTTCGCATCATCGAAGATTTCAGCCATTTCCTTTTTAATTTCTAACTTCCAGTTTCTCAAAAAGATCAAAGCAGTCAAACGTTGCAAAATAATCCTTCGGCGTCTCCGCACGCCTGATCAGTTCCACACTGCCGTCCTCCTTCAAAAGAAGCTCCGCCGACTTTAACTTACCATTGTAATTATATCCCATGGCAAACCCGTGTGCTCCCGCGTCATGGATCACGAGATAATCCCCCCGCTCGATCTCCGGCAGCATCCTGTCGATCGCGAACTTATCGTTGTTCTCACACAACGATCCCACCACGTCATATCTGTGATCACAGACCGCATCCTCCTTGCCCAGCACCGTGATATGATGATAAGCGCCGTACATCGCCGGCCGCATCAGATTCACCGCACAGGCATCCACGCCGATATATTCCTTATGGATATGCTTCTCATGGACCGCCTTCGTGACCAGCACACCGTAAGGACCCGTCATAAAACGTCCCATCTCCGTATAAATTGCCACATCGCCCATCCCTGCCGGAACAAGCACCTCCTCATAAACACGGCGGACGCCTTCCCCGATCGCACGGATATCATTGCCCTCCTGCTCCGGTGCATAAGGAATCCCCACGCCGCCGGACAGATTGATGAATTCCAGCACAACACCGGTCTGCTCCCTGATCTGCACCGCCAGCTCAAAAAGCTGCTTCGCCAGCTGCGGATAATACTCATTGGTCACCGTATTGCTGGCCAGAAATGCATGCAGTCCGAAATGCTTTACGCCCTTTTCCTTTAAAAGTCTGTAACCTGCAAGCAGCTGCTCATAAGTGAAGCCGTATTTGGAATCCCCCGGATTGTCCATGATCCCGTTACTCATCTGGAAAACCCCGCCCGGATTGTACCGGCAGCTCATCGTCTCCGGCAGCCTGCCGAGTATCTTTTCCACAAATTCAATGTGCGTGAAATCATCTAAGTTGATGATGCCTCCTATCCTGTCGCAGTACGCGAATTCCTCGGCCGGCGTCTCATTGGAAGAGAACATGATATCATGCCCCTCTATCCCGATCGCTTTGCTGAGCATCAATTCCGTCAGCGAAGAACAGTCACAGCCAACGCCATACTCATGCATGATCCGGATCAAAAAGGGATTCGGACACGCCTTCACTGCAAAATACTCCTTAAACCCCTTGTTCCACGCAAAAGCCTCCTGCACCGCCCTGGCATTCTCCCGGATTCCCTTTTCATCATACAAATAAAAAGGGGTGGGATAATTCCCGGCGATCTCCTCCACCTGCTGTTTTGTCACAAACGGTACTTTACTCATCTTTATCTGTATTCCTTTCTTCTATCGTTCTTTCCTGGCGTGTTCTGCGCTGCTCTTAACTGTTTTTGTTTGAGTTTTATGCAAATGCACGCCTGCTTTTACTTCAACTACATTATTTATTATGGCCCGCTGATTTTCTGTTACCAACAGCTGCCCCGCATATATTATAGCAAATTTCCGCGGATTGACAACCAATATTTGATAAATATACAATTCAGGCGATTCCACCCGTTCATTATACATACACTTTTTATCAAAGATCACTCATAAATCACTGAATACATTCTTAAGCTACAGACCGTATGAAAATAACCGTATATTGCCATTTCTGCGTTATATGCTATACTATTATCAAAATCAAACTAAAGGACTGTGACAGCATGGCAGATGTAACTCTGGAGCAATATGAGGCTCTACCAGAAAACAGAAGGGTGGAGATCTTTGATGGTGTTATCTATGATATGGCCAGTCCGTCACAGATACACCAATCGCTATCCATGGAATTATCAAATACCCTCTATAATTACCTTAAAAACAAGAAGGGCTCCTGCCAGGTATTCAGCGCACCGTTTGATGTAAAGCTGTCCGACAATCCCCTTACAATTGTTCAACCTGACATTATGGTCATCTGCGACAAAAACAAGCTGGATGGGAAGCGTTGCAATGGCGCTCCTGACTTTATCATTGAAATCGTTTCTCCCGCCAATCCGTCAGATGATTATATCCGCAAGCTCTACTACTACAAAAATGCCGGGGTGCGTGAGTACTGGATTGTGGATCCACGCCGGAAAACCGTTACCGTTAATTACTTTGAAGAAAACAATCTAAACGTCCAGTACTCTTTTGACTCCACGATCAAGGTCAATATCTATGATAATCTATACATCAACTTCTCTGATATTGCCGAACTGCTATAGTTAACGACATTAGAAATTTCGTTTTCGGCTTTGCAGGAGCTACCGTATATGGCTCCTGCAAGAGCCGGAAACAGAAGTAAGCGGGATTTCACCTCGAACTTCTCACAGAATCGTACGTGAAGGTCTCTCTTCATGCAGCTCTTATCATTTAACAATACGAATACATCTCATCCCAATGAGAAAACAGTTTCTGCTCATAGACCTCCGCACCGCATAAGGGGCAGCTGCCTGTTCAACAGGCATAAATCAATCCCGAAAATGCCGATTTTATCAGCATTTCCGGGATTTATCCATCGCTCAAACCCAATCTATATATTCTCAATCTGCCAGTCGATCGGTTCTGCGCCATTCGCTTTCAGAAACTCGTTGCACTGACTGAAATGCCGGCAGCCAAAGAAACCGCGGTATGCCGACAACGGACTCGGATGCGGCGCTTTCAAGATCAGATGCTTCGGATTCGTCAGCATCGGAATCTTACTTTGTGCCGGCCGCCCCCAGAGCAGATAGACAACGGGCCTGTTCTGTGCATTGACAGCCTCAATCACGGCATCCGTAAACTGTTCCCATCCCTTACCCTGATGGGAATTGGCCTGATGGGCACGCACGGTCAGTACCGTATTCAGCAGAAGCACCCCCTGATCCGCCCACTTCTTCAAATACCCGTTGTTGGGAATGTAGCAGCCCAGATCATCCTGCAGTTCCTTATAAATATTCTGCAGAGAAGGCGGAATCTCCTTCTGATCCTGAGGGACAGAAAAACTCATGCCGTGGGCCTGATGCTCATTATGATACGGGTCCTGCCCCAGCAAAAGCACCTTCACCTCACTCAAGGGCGTAAAATGAAACGCACTGAAAATCTCTTCCGACGGGGGATAGATGACTCTCCTGCTGTACTCGTCCTTAACAAAAGTATACAACTGCCTGTAATATTCCTTGTGAAACTCCGGATTAAGCGCTTTCGCCCAGTCATTGTTCAACATTGCCATCCCCATATCCTCCCCATTGCACCACTGCTATATTCTGACCGGGATGCCCTTTTTACTGAGAAAAAGTTTCAAATCCCGGATCTCCATCTCTTTAAAATGAAACAGCGAAGCCGCCAGCGCCGCATCTGCACCGCCCACAGTAAACGCCTCGTGGAAATGCTCCATCGTCCCTGCACCGCCGGAAGCGATGACCGGAATCGACACCTGTCCGGCGATCGCGCGGGTCAGCTCCAGATCATATCCGGCTTTTGTACCGTCTCCGTCCATACTGGTCAGCAGGATTTCACCGGCTCCCAGCCTGTCCGCCTCCATCGCCCATTCCACCGCATCAATGCCCATATCGATCCGGCCGCCGTTGCGGTAAATATTCCAGCCGCTGCCGTCGGCACGCTTCTTCGCGTCGATCGCCACCACCACACACTGGCTGCCGAATTTATCCGCCGCATCGGAGATCAGCCTTGGATTCATGATCGCTGCCGAATTGACCGACACTTTATCGGCCCCCTCCCGCAGGATCGCCTTAAAATCCTCCACCGTGCGGATTCCGCCGCCCACCGTAAAGGGGATAAAAACCCGTTCCGCCACTCTGCGGACCATCTCCACGGCCGTCGCGCGCGCATCAGAAGAAGCGGTGATATCCAGAAATACCAACTCATCCGCTCCCGACTTGTCATAGGCCGCTCCGACCTCTGCCGGGTCTCCCGCGTCCTTAAAATTTACAAAATTTACCCCTTTAACAACCCGTCCGTTCTTCACGTCCAGACAGGGAATGATTCTTTTCGTATGCATTCCTCTTCACCAGCCAAAGTTTCTCTTGCTTCTTATTTTCCTACGCTTCTGATCTCCAGAAAATTCCGGAGAATATGCAGCCCAACCCCGGAACTTTTTTCCGGATGGAACTGGCACGCAAATACATTGCCCTTCTCCACAGAAGCATGGATACACGCGCCATATTCCGTCGTCGCTGTAACAATCTCCTCTTCTTTTGCCTGCAGATAATAGGAATGCACAAAGTACACATAAGACTCTTCCGGAATTCCCGCAAAAAGTCTTCCCCGGTTCGGATACCGCAAAGAATTCCAGCCGATATGCGGTATTTTCAATCCGGGTACTTCCGGCAGCCTGACGATTCTGCCCGGCAAAATTCCAAGCCCCTTTACGCCTTCGCTCTCCTCACTGCTCTCAAACAACAGCTGCAGTCCGAGACAGATTCCCAGAAAAGGTATCCCCTCACCGACAGCTTCCTCGATCACTTCCGTCAGTCCGTAACTGCGAAGCTTCTCCATCGCATCGCCGAAAGCCCCCACCCCCGGAAGTATAATATGGTCTGCGGAGAGAATCTCTCCCCGCTCCCTTGTCACTTTAACGTCTTCTCCCAACAACGAGACTGCTTTCTCTACGCTCCTGATATTGCCGGCGTCATAGTCGATAATTGCTACCATCTCTATTATCCGCTCCTGTCATCTGGCCTTCCCTGTTTGCTGTGGAATGCCATCGCCTTTTGTCATCGTCTTTTCTCTGTTGCCGTGACCTGCCATCCGGAATCACAGATCATCTGCCGGCATTACATCCTGAATCTCTGCCGAAGTCTCATCAGGCGCTTCCGTCGTATCTGTATCATTCGGCACATCTGCATTCTCCGTCGTATCCATTTGATCAACTGCTTCCGCGCCATCCGATGCTTCTGTATTTTTCAGTCTGTCGATGATCTCTTCTTCCTCTGGCAGCACATCCTCTTTCACCTTAGGCTGCTCTTCCTCCTCTGGTGTCCCGATTCCGTTGCCGTTCAAAATAGAATACAGTTTCCCGGAATATGTCAGTTCATCTTCCGATGCGATAACATCCAACGCGGCTTCCTCCGACACACCGTAATTCCCCGACAATTCGGCCAGAATCTTTGCATAGATACCGTCAACCTCTCCTGACACGCCGCACAGCTGTGCCTCCGCGCTGAACAGGTGGTAGAATTCCACACCTTCAAACAAAGCGTTCAACGCCTCAGCAGGCATGTTCATCTTGCTGTAATTCTCATAAGAATTCCACTTTCTCTTTACCTGCAGGATAACACTGCTCTTCTGCATCAATGCCGTCTCTTCCTCGTTCAGTTCCTTACCGTAGAGCAGTTCATATACTTCCTCATACTGGCTGCTGTTGTACATCTCACGCGCCTGCTGTTTCTGCATATAATCAGGAATAAACTTGTTCACCACAATGATCGCCACTGCGATCGAACCGCAGAAAATCACGACGAAAACAATCTTCGTCCTGGAGATCCGCTTACCCGGTTCCTCAGGCTCCACATTCTTGACCTTCTTCTCTTTCTTCGGCTTCTTGGGCTTCGGAGCTTTCTTCGGCTTCTTATCCTCTTTTGCCTTTTTCTTCGGCTCTTTTTTCTTCTTCGCTTTCTTCCCGGCGTTCTTTTTATCTTCCGCGTTGAGTTCTTTTAACAGATCCTGATTCTCGTCGGATAAACTGCCAAGCTCCCCGGCGCTGCCATCCGCCAAAGCAGCATCAATATCTTCGTCATCCTCCAGAAGCGCACCCATAAGTCTGCTGAAAAATCCCTGCTTTTCAGGCTTCTCTGCCCCGTTCTCCCTGCCGGCTTTCTTCTTTTTCTTTTCCTTTTTCTTTTTTTCTTTCTTCTTATCTTCTGTCTTTGGCACTAATTCATCCAGTCCTTCCTCTTTATTCTCCCGGATGCTGCCGGACCTGATCCCTGCGGATTCATCCTTCCCCCAGAAATCAAATGCATCATCGTTGTCCTCCGTATTCTCTGCGGAATTCTCTTCCAGAAGGGCAAGCATGTCATCGTCTTCCGTCAGGCCCTGATCCGCCTTCTCCAGCAGATCGCTGATCGCCGAAAGATCGTCATCCTGTCCCATGCTCTCCAGAAGTGCAGAGAGTCCTTCATCATCATTTCCCGTCTCGTCAAGTGCAAAATCATCGCCTAACAGCCGGTCAATGTCTTCTTCCGACATGGTCTCACCTATCGCCATATCATCACCACTCAATTCAAAATCATCCACATCCTGATCGCCTAAACCAAAATCTGCCGCCAGATCTAAATCCTCCGCTTCCCCTGCTCCGTCATCCTCCAGGCCCCCGGACTCTGTCAAAAAGTCATCCAGGGCAGATTCTGTCTCTTTCAAAATATCATCCATCTCCGTATCTTCTTTCACATTTAATTCTCCTGCCAGAACATCCTCATCCAAGGCCCATCCATCCAGCAGCAAATCATCATCCAGGCCCGGTACTTCTTCTGTATCTGCCGGCCATTCATCCAGCTCGGGGGCTTCCTCCGAACGCTTCTCCTCCACCGACGATTCCCCGCCCGCTGAATCCTTTTGCGGTTCTGGCAGTTCCACAGCTTCCTCTTTCCCGGACAGTCCTGCTTCCTCTTCTGCTATCGGAATATCCTCAAGCTCTTCTGCTGTATCCACTTCCAACTCTTCAAGAGACCACGCTTCCTCCGATGAAGTTTCTTCCAGTTCCGCCGCCAGATCCGGTTCGGACTCATCCATCGACCATGCATCGGCCGGCTCCGCATCTATCGCTGCCGGTTCTTCCGGTTCCATCTCATCCAATACCGAATCATCACTCAGCGCCCATTCTTCCAGAGCAGCATTGGCTTCCGGCGTCATCTCATCCGACAGCAGCGCCTCTTCCAGCGTCAATTCATCTATTGAATCCGGTTTCCCCACTGTATTCTCTTCCGGATCTCCCTCTTCTTCTAACGTCCATCCTTCTGCTGCTTCCGGCACTTCCGGCAGACTCTCTTCTGACAGCACATCTTCTGCCGTCTTCCATTCATCGCCTTCCATCGCTGTCGCCAGGCCCTCTTCTGACAGCACATCTTCTGCCGTCTTCCATTCATCGCCTTCCATCGCTGCCGTCAGGCCCTCTTCTGACAGCACATCTTCCGCCGTCTTCCATTCATCGGCTTCCATCGCTGCCGCCAGGCCCTCTTCTGACAGCACATCTTCTGCCGTCTTCCATTCATCCAAAGGTTCATCTTCCGTTATCAGCTCTTCCGGAAGCTCCTCTTCCTCCAGTGCCCATTCGCCCAGAGATTCCTTCTCTCCCGACATCCATTCTTCTGCAGACTCATTCCCGCGTGGTTCCGGTGTCCATTCTTCTAAAGCCTCACCGGCTTCCGGCACCGGCTCTTCGAATATTTCATCCTCTGCCGTCCTCCACTCTTCTAAAGCCTCACTGTCCTCCGGCATCGGCTCCTCCGCGAGCATATCTTCTTCTAACGCCCATCCGTCAAAGGCTGCGTCTTCTGCTGACGGCTCCTCCTCCGGGAATGCTTCTTCCTCCAGTGCCCATTCATTCAGAGGTTCCCCTTCTTCCGGCACCCATTCGTCAATAGCTTCACCTTCTGCTGACGGCTCTTCCTCCGGGAACGCATTTTCTTCCAACGCCCACTCATCCAGGGCAGCTTCTTCTGTCAGCGGCTCTTCCTCCGGGAATGCATCTTCCTCCAGCGCCCACTCATCCAGGGCAGCTTCTTCTGCCGGCGGCTCTTCCTCCGGGAACGCTTCTTCCTCCAGCGCCCATTCGTCCAAAGTTGTGTCTTCCTCAAACGAAGACTCTTCCGGCAGTACCGTTTCCGCCAATGCCCTCTCATCTGACATTGCACTTTCGTCTGCCAGACCGTCAGCAGGAATCCCGGATTCTTCCCCCGTCCATTCATCCATTTCCGGAGATTCATCTGTCGAAATCTCATCCGGCTGCGCACTCTCCTCCGGTGCCGGTCCGGCACTCTCTGGAGCTTCCTCCGCATAAGATTCCTCAGGCAAAGAATTCATCGGATCTTTTGTCAATGCCGAACTGCCGGTTACGATTCCGTCACTCATGGTAGCGAACATTTCTTCTATCTCGTCCGTACTCATCGCCTTATTAGATACTGCCGGCGCGGATTGCTCCAGATCCTCTTCTGCCTGTTCCTCCGCCTTCTCCGCATTATTGTTCTCTGAAATATCTCCGATAGAAGCAAACATTGCCTCCGGCGACTCCTCTTTATCCGGCTTCGGGTCAGTTTTATTTTCGCTCTCCAACAAAGCTTTTAAAAGATTATCCAAGTATTCTTCGCTCGAGTTCATAATTCCTCTCCATAAAAAATTTTCTGTCTCATTTTATCACATTCTGCTGTTTTTCACAAATATAATCCACCGCAGCTGCCTGAATACCCGCGCCTCTGCCGCCCATCTCCTCACTTACCTGATAGAGTTTCGAGTGTATCCGGTACATAAACGCCTTTTGATTGTAAAAGACTACCTTCTCAAACGGAAATCGAATCACAGATGGATATTCCATGCCAACCCCCAGCTCCAAAACACAAAGCCGTCTGTTCACGGTACTCTGCAGCCATCTGGTATATCCCTGCCATTGTTCCAGATATCCTTCCTCAGCGTAACTTGTCACGCCGAGCTGATTAAACCGCAGTTTAGCCCCACACACCGGACAGACCGGTTCCTGCAGAGCATCAAGCGGAATCTCTTTCCTATAATATCGCTTTACTGCATCAAAACTGTCCTCCGGAACATCCCAGAGGCTATGACTGCAATTACAATCACACTGCATTTTGCGGAAACCGCCGCACGGCGTCACGACCTTTTCCTTTTCGAGATTCGTGCTGTAAATGTAATCATCCATACACAGCGACACAATAAAATAATCTTTTCCGGCAAGCAGCTTCTCCAGAGAATCATAAGCCCTCTTCCACTTATCATCTGCCGGCTGCTGTAGGATCATCTTCTGTAAAAAAGGTGTGATCCAGACATACGCTTCCCTGTCGCCAATCTCGGCCTCGATTTCCTGATAGCGCCGGTCCGAAATCAGCCGTTCCCAATCATACTGAAATTCTTCACCGATCCCGACAAGAACCTTCTCTGAATTCTCCAGCTTCTCACGCAATCCTTCTAATCCTTCACCTGTCATCATATATCCTCGTACCAAATAAAAGCCGGGAAACTCCCAGCCTTCATTGCTTATATTATCACAAGCCTTATCCCACAACTTCCGCCGTTCTCACAGCAGAAGTTGTGGGATAACTGTTATGACCTTTCACCAGTTAAAACCAGATCATCCACTACGCGCACCAGATTACCGATCTCCGGTTTGGAGAGCTGTGCATTGGCACCGAGGGACACTCCTTTTCTCTTCATTTCTTCATTTACCAGTGAGGAGAAGATAACAACCGGAATATCCTTCGTCTCTTCATCTGACTTAATAAGTTTCGTGAGCCTGTGACCGTCCATCAAAGGCATCTCAATATCTGTGATGACACACTGTACATGCTCTTTCAATGTGCCTTCTCTCTTACACTCCTGTATGACATCATATGCCTGCTGACCATTCTCTGTATGGATCAGGTTCGCATACCCCGCCTTATGTAACGAATCCACGATCAGTTTATTCAAAAGCGGAGAGTCCTCAGCAATCAGAATCGGCACATCAATTCTATGTCTCTCACCCAGTTCTTCAATGTCAGTCATCTTCAAGCCGGTCTCCGGATTAATATCGGTGACAATCTTCTCAAAGTCAAGCACAATGATCAGCCGCTCATCAAACTTGATAATACCTGTTGAAACGCCTTCTTCCGTCGTTGAAACCGCTGCACCCGGCTTAATAATGTCTCTCCATGAAACACGATGTATACCGATGACCGAATCCACATGGAAAGCAATATCCAGCTTGTTAAAGTTTGTGATGATAAATAAGCCGCCCGGCTGTGATGTCCCTCTCTGCAGGCAATTCTTCAAATCAATCGCTGTGATCATCGTATCACGCGGCATAAAAATACCTTCAATGCTGGGATGCGCATTCGGCACGGGCGTAACCTCTTCATAGGTAATGATCTCTTTGATCTTCGCTACGTTGATCCCGTATGCATTACCATCCAGTCTGAATTCCAGTACCTCCAATTCATTCGTTCCATTTTCAAGCAGAATCTTTGTATCCATGTAATCCACCTCACGTTAAAGTTATATATTTGAAAATACTTCCAAATTTATCTAATTGCATGTACATTTCCCCTTGTTAAAGCGCAAAATCTACCGCAACCTCAAATTTAACTCCATTATACCATAAAGACAACAAAAAAAAAACACTATTTGCATTTTTTTGCAGATAGTGTTTTGAAATTCTAATAAAAAAGGACATACCCTCAAAACCGAACCTGATGATCTTTCTACAATGATTGTTTTCCCTTCTTCTTGGTTAAGCCCTCGACCGATTAGTACCTATCAGCTCAATGCATTGCTGCACTTACACCTTAGGCCTATCTACCTCGTAGTCTTCAAGGGGTCTTACGAAGTTTCCTTCTGGGATATCTCATCTTGAGGGGGGCTTCACGCTTAGATGCCTTCAGCGTTTATCCCTGCCGGACTTGGCTACCCTGCTGTGGCGTTGGTCGCCAACAGGTGCACCAGCGGTCCGTCCATCCCGGTCCTCTCGTACTAAGGACAGCTCCTCTCAGATATCCTACGCCTGCGCCGGATAGGGACCGAACTGTCTCACGACGTTCTGAACCCAGCTCGCGTACCGCTTTAATGGGCGAAC
>ERZ808041.315-NODE-315-length-42504-cov-11.369835_pt1 | contig 42504 bp, 39 predicted proteins | sample MGYA00380192_ERZ808041 | MGnify/ENA primary metagenome ERZ808041 (study PRJEB31490, sample SAMN06133412) | mouse gut metagenome | isolation source: Z1_1 | host: mice | place: China: Chengdu | collected 2015-05 ...
GCTTGATGCATCTTAGCCACTACGTTATTTCACGGACTTTGCAGTAAATGCAAAGTCCTGAGGCTGAACTGTAACTTCAAATTCTTTGAACATTATAATCCATAAGCCAAACAAAAAATTTATCTATCTCAATTTTAAAATATGCAGTCGTAAATACTATCTTACATTACCATATTCATATGAATAAGTCAATTTGCAGTTCTGTATTAATTACCATACCCTATAAAGCCGTGAATAGTGATTAAAGTCATTACAGTTCAGCCTCAGGACTTTGCATATTAAATCAGCATATATAGTTGTTGTCGTATTAAATTTATGTTATATTAATAATTAATATATGGACTTGTGTGATTGCTTGGATTATGAATCTTTGTACCCTTGTTAGTCATATGGACATTCCTAACAAAAGATATCAAAGAAATGGAGTTTTATTGTGAATACCTATGAGATGAGAATCGATCAATTAAATTTTAATATTACAGAGACATACAACAATATTGAGGCATTTAGTATTGGACATGAAAGCTGTATCATCAAATTTTTTAAAGTCGTCCACAACCAAGCTTTGTTAGAATTTATCAAGAATCAATATAAACTTGGGAAACAAATACGAATTATCACCCCTTTTGTTCCAGAACAACATTTAGAAGAGATAAAAAACCTGATCCCCCAACTTTGTCAAGAAGAATATTTTCAGAATAGTGTTATTATTATAAATGATTTGGGACTGATGAGTTACATTCACAGAATTGAGCCCATGCGACAAATGTGCTTGGGAAGAAACCTTCTAGCCTGTTTCGATCATGCTCCTTGGGGACATAAAATTTATGAGTCAGAACCACCTCACATTCAAAAAGTAATTGCTCAAATCAGTTTTTATGATGATGAAAAAATGGATTTTTTTAAACAATACCATATCACTGAAATTGAAGCAAATCTGACAAAAGGTTCTACAGACAGTTTAAAAGAAATCCAGAAAGCAGGATTTAAGGTAAATATATACCAATCTTCTTTTTTATATGGCATACAACGAAGCTGCTACATTCGTAGATATAACACAGATCAGACTTGCAATGGAACAGAATGTGATTCTTCCGAACAGCTTGAATTAGACAAACTATGGTGTGGCGCAGGTTTTTATCAAATAGAAGAAAATATAGAATTTCCTTCACCATTATACCTGCGTGGAAATCAAATTTATGGCAAAACGCAAAATATCTTATGTGATTGGGCAGATAGAATCATTGTAAGCCCAGAATCTTATAACATACAAGGGGGTAAAAAATGAAGCTAAAAGTGCCCGTCAATTCTTATCAAGCCGCAGTAAAACAAATTGAAGCGGGAGCAGATGAAATTTATATGGGACTGGAAGACGTTCATTTTAACAGAATGTCTTATTCTGCAAGAGCCCAAATTGTCAGTTCCGGCATTCATTCTAATTTAACAGAAGATGAATTTGCAAAAAGTGTTCAATATGCACATTCCAAAAATGTAACTGTTAATTTTACTGCAAATTGCCAACATGTAACCAAAAGCGAAAATGACTTCTATCGAAAAGATTTTATAAAATATGTCCAACACGGAATCGATTTGGGAGTAGATGCATTGATTGTAGCAGATATTGGAAATTTGATTGCATTGAGAAAAAATGGCATTGAAACTCCAATCATTGCAGGAAGCTATTTTAATTGTTTTAACCGTGAAACTGTTCATTTTTTAGAGCAACTGCATGTATTTAGAATCTGTATTCCTGATCAAATAACATACAATGAAATCAAAATAATCAAAGAAAATACTGATTTAGAAATAGAAATTTTCGCCGGATATGGCTGCTCTAATCTGGCAGGTATGTGCAAATTTTACCACAATAGTGGGGAGGATATTCATGTTGGCGTGCCCTGTCGTGCTAAATTCAAAAGAAATGGTCGGGAATCCATTAGCATTTTAGATGCCTGCCCAGACTGCGCTATCTGTAGTATTCCCAAACTATATGATTTAGGCATTGACAGTTTGAAATTAATCGGTAGAGAAATGCCACTAAATGAAGTTATTCCGATCACAAAAATGTACCATACAGCGATTCAACAATATGCAGATTTCAAAATCTTTAATAAAAAAGAAGTTGTCTCTTATATCCCTTGGTGGGAAGATTCTATGTGCCACGAAAGATGCAAATATGAAGATACAGCTTTATTACGTTCCTATATTTAGGAACTGTGGTTGTGCACAGCAATCGAGTAGAGGAAATTTTCTCCCTCTTCGATTGCTGTGCATAATATACTGAATGGTCATTTTTTGACTGCCAGTATCATTACAATCTCTCACGCAAATAGTGACCCGTCAATGACTCTTCACAGTCCATAATCTTGCCAACAGGTCCTTGGCACACTACTTTCCCTCCATTTTTTCCTCCATCTGGCCCCATATCAATAATCCAGTCTGCCTGAGCAATCACTTCTAAATTATGTTCGATAACCACAACTGTATTCTGTAATTTTACCAAAAGGCGTAGCACATTAATAATTTTTTCTGTATCCTTTGGATGCAATCCTCGTGTCGGCTCATCAAAAATATACATATTTCCCTTCTGTGTAAGTTTTTGTGATAACTTCAGTCTTTGTCCTTCTCCCCCGGAAAGAGTATTTAGAGGTTGTCCTAAAGTAATATAATCCAATCCTATTCGCTCTAGTATTTGCAAATTCTTTACAATATCATGCTCTTCTCTAAAAAATTCAATCGCTTCCGACACTGTCATTTCAAGAACTTCAGAAATATTTTTACCATGATATTGAAAACGCAGTACATTTTCTTTGTAGCGTTTGCCACCACAAGCATCACAAACATTTCTAACATTGCCCATATAATGCATATCTGTCTCTATATAACCTTTACCATTACACTCTGGACAACTTCCTTCACTATTAAATGAAAACAGCGATGCATTTTGTCCTGTATGCTTTGCATATAATACACGAATAGAATCAAACACTTCACTGTAAGTAGCAATGTTTCCGCGGGAAGTTGAGCCAATCTGACTTTGATCCATCACAACTGCCTTTGGGGTGTTGGCACAAATAAAACGCGACAGTGATGTTTTTCCTGATCCGGACACTCCAGTAAGCACTGTTATAGCGTTTTCTGGTATCTGAACAGACGCACCATGTATATTGTTGATATGAATGTTATTGTATCTTTTAAATTTTGCCTTGTCGGCATTGAAAGACATATTAATAGCCTCAGAATCTGTCTTATGAAGCACATTAAACAAACTTGAATTGCTGTTTTTTTCTATTTCTTCTGGATTCCCTGAAGCGATCAGCATCCCTCCTTTTGCTCCTGCGCCAGGACCAATATCAAGAATATAATCAGCCTGTTTTAATATATAAGGATCATGTTCAATGACTATCACTGTATTTTCTCTATCCACAATTTTGCGCAAACTATCCGACAGCTTACGCACATCTCGTTCATGAAGTCCTGCTGTCGGTTCGTCCAATATATATGTGATATCTGTCAACGAGGATACAAGTTGTTTCGCCAATTTTAGTTTCTGCGCTTCCCCTCCTGAGACAGATGAGATTGAGCGATTTAAATTTAGATATCCTATCCCTAACCCCTGAATACTCTCCACCTGCTTTATAATGACAGGAAACATCATCTTCGCTTCTGGACTACTGTCATCAAGCTGTGACAACAGTGCAGGAATTTCTGATAACTCGCACTCTACAAAATCTTTCATTGTAAAACGTTCCCCAAGTTTTACTTTTCTAGCCTTCTCAGATAGCCTTACACCACCGCATTCTGGACAAGGTCCATCTGAAAAAAACTGACTATCATAATCTGCTGCACTTAGTCCACGCTCATCTTTCTTTCTTTTAATCAAACGCTTTACAATTCCTTCATAAGAAAAAGACTGTGCTACCTTAGCCCCTTTACTTTGAATAGAAACAGCATCGCTAAACAATAGTTTATCTATCTCCTCCTCTGTAAAATCACCAAGCTTTTTATCCATATCATAAAACTCACTTGCCTGTATAATATTCCAATATCTCGATCCTACTTTCCACGTCTTATGTTGTATCGCACCCTCATTCAATGATTTATTCCAATCCAAAAGCCGATTTTTATCAACGGTCATAGCGGTCCCTAAACCGCCGCAATAAGGACAGGCACCAGCCGGAGTATTAAAAGAAAAGTCCCCAGCACTCAACATGGAATCGCCTAGTCTGGAAAAAAGAAGCCGCAGATGCGTGTAAAGCTCTGTATATGTGCCAACTGTAGACTTTGGATTTCCTGTAAACATTCCCTGATTAATAGAAATACAGGAAGTTAGTCCTTCTATTCGATCAAAATTTGCCGCCTCATAGCGCGGCAGGATTCGCCGTGCATAGGAACTGAGTGAATCAAGATATTGCCTTTGTGCCTCATTAAATAGAATGTCATAAATTAATGTTGATTTTCCTGAACCTGACACACCCGAAACTGCTGTCATCTTATGTTTTGGTATCGAGGCATTAACATCTTTCAAATTATTTTCTCTTGCACCCCAAATTTTAATTTCTGACATATTATTTTATTCCTCCTATCTTCTGAGCAAAGTACATCCTTGTGTTCCACCAAATCCAGGATTGATAAGCATTGCTGTCTGTCCTGGAAGAATTATATTTTTCTCGCAACAATAAAAATAATGATAAAAACTATCATGTGAATTGAAATGCCCCGTATTTTGAATATTAAAATCCAAAAACTTATCTCGTGGAATTTTTGTAAGTGCTGCGATGGAATGCCAAAACTCTCGATTTGATGTATGTGTCACATAATAATCCACACTTTTCAACACTGCCTGTTCCAAGCATTTCTGCATTGCTCGACGCATCAGCGAAGCATTAACACTACGAAAGGCTGCTACATCTGAATCACTAGAATTTTCTCCTTCAGATGCAATAATTGTAGTGCTGATATAGCTTGCAAGTATCTGATGTGTCCCTACACCCTTCTCAAGCAGCAGTGCAACCACACCATCTCCCATAATCGTTCCGAAAAATATACGCTCCTGATCAGAATAAGCCTTATCTGCACCAATTACTAGAACAGAATGATACAACTCTTTCTCTACCAATAAGGAAGCTATCTCCACCGCCTTATGCATAATAGCGCAAGGCATACCACTCAAGTAGTAAATTGGCACATCTGGCCAACATAATTTCATATCCTGTCCTTCTCTGCGAATAAATGGCAGCGAATGTGCAATCAAGATACAATCTGGTTTCTGTGTTATCTGTCTGCAGATATCCTGAATCATTTCCTGTAGCATACGCTCATTATCCGTTGGAACTTTATCTAATCCAATCTGATGCATATGTTGGATCTCATTCTTAGAGTATCCCAATGCAATTTCCTCAACACAACGTACTTTTTTCCCCAGTTCATAGGCAAATTCTTTAATTACTGCCATAATTTATCCATTCCTTCCATTTTTCCGTAATATTTTTTTCTGCCTTAGCTAATCTATCAAAAAACTGTTGTTGAAGATTATCTCGAAGCATTCCGGCGCTTTCTATAAACTGATAAATTGTTGTAATAAGATTTGGATTAACGATAGCCACATTCTCTCTCTCTGCATCTTGCAGCAGCTTTAAAAGCATTATTTTTCTCTGAATTAAATAATCAATATCATATAAAAGGGATTTTCGTTTCTCAGAAGGCATATTGAAAACCAATTCTGCACATTTATAAATCGCACGAAAACCCTGACCATTCTCCTGTGCATCCTTTAAATTTCTGTATGCTGTATTTAGTGTATACCGGATGCGAATCGCCCTATCCTGTATTGCTGTACGCATATTTACATGTAATACTGCACGGGCAGTATACTTGCCACAAGCTTCAGGAATATTCTGTATTGTCAGCATTTTTATTATTTCTTCAGAGTCTATCAACAATCCTGAAATACCTTCTGAATCAATCAGTTTCCATAGATTGCCCTTCTGGCGAATACACGCAATAAAATGATCTACATATCGATACTGTTGGGATAATGGCAGATAAGCCAAAGTTACCATGCTGACAGGTCCAATAACCACTCTCTCTATTCCAGAATCTTGTAATAAGGCAGCAATTGAATCTTTTGTCTCGCCATCCACTCGTTTTAATTGTATTCCCCACAATGGCGCCACTGCATCAATTCCATAATTAAAATCCCGAAATACAGAAAGCATACGCGTTCCACCATAATCTTCTCCTGCACAACGAATTCCAAAAGAAGCCCCTGTACTATTTTCCAATGGAATCAAATCTGAATAACATAAATTGGCCGCATGAATTAACGCATAGGAGCCACAAGTAATCCAATTTCCACTATAAGCTATATAATTCGCTGCCATTCAAGCTCTCCCTCAATCTGTTTTCATCTATTTTACCATTTGTATTCAATGGAAATGCAGCTTTTGAGAGAAAAAGACTACGTGGTCTTTGATATTGAGGTAATCTTAATATAATTTTACTAAGCCTATCTTTTAGATATTGTACTTCTCGTTGACTCTGTATACAGACAATGATCTTTTCTCCCTCAATCTCTGATGGGATTCCAATAATACGTACTTCTTCCGCATCCTCTCCAAGATTCGTTTTTATATAAAGTTCCAGTTCCATGCAGCCAACACGATACCCATTTATCTTTAAGATTCTCTTTTTTCTCCCCCGAAAATATAAAAAACCTTCCGCATCTACCGAAAAATAATCCCCTGTCCGCAGACATTTTTCTCCTTTCTCATTTATAAAAAAAGAGTCTTCTGCATTGTCTTTATTCCAATATCCTTCCATAACATTCGGTCCACTTACAACCAATTCCCCAACTCCATTTTCCCCAGCATTTTCCAAATAAACTTGTGTGCCTGGAAGTGGTTTACCACAAGAACCTTCCCAAATTTTGTCCCATCGATTCTCTGGCATAATTGATACCCTTTTACATTCCGTTAACCCATACATTGGAAATACATAAATATGTGGAAACAATTTTTGTATACAGCGAATTAGTTCTACATCTAAAATCTCACCAGTAGAACTAATATAACGTAATTCTGGCAGCTTCACACGCTGTAACAAACCTGTCTTTATCATCATCTTCAGCATTGCAGGCATAGATGGAAACGCCGTAATTTGTTCTTTTTTTAATATTGCAGGAATCTGCTGTATTAGATGGCACTGTCGTAATACCAGCTTTGCTTCGCACTGTAATGCCAAAAAAAGCTGATACAAACCATAGTCAAATGAAAGGGGCAAAACGCACAAAATACAGTCTTGTGGTCCATTACCTAAACATTTGTTAATCGCATTCACACAGAACATAACTTGTTTGTAAGATGCCATAACTCCTTTTGGTTTTCCCATTGATCCTGATGTGTACAATATATAGATTAGTGCATCCTCCTCTGTAGAAAAAGGATCGATTCTTTTCTGCCCTAACAGTCGATACTTCCGACTAACAGAATCAATCAGTAAAAAAGCCTGGGAATCCGCTATCACATACTCCAACTGTTCTTCTGTTATCTCTTGGGCAAGCGGCAAAAAACAAACATGAAGATAAATACAGGCAAGTATTTCAACAGCCGTTTTAATAGTATTTTCATTTCGGATTAGCACACGCATTCCCGCTTCCACTCCCAGCTCTCTCAATTGTTCTGCTTGCTTTTGTACCTGTGCATCCAATTCGCTGTATGTTAACTCTTCCTTTCCATCTGACAAAATAATACAGTCTGAGCATCTATGCCTGCCAATTAATTCTTGATAGAGCATATCTTTTACCGCCTCTCCAAGTGAGCTAAAAGCACTCGATTCTTTAACTTAGCTGACTTGTTTACTGTATTTCTAATTGCCTGCACAATTTCATATCTCAGACCAGTTTTCTCAACAATCTCGTTCTCCGAACAATTGTTTGATAATAATTCTAGGCAACAGTCCACTTGAAATTGAGAGAGTTCCGCTTTCATTTCCATAACTTTCTTACAATCCTGATCGGAAAACTCTGTTCCTGCTGGAATTGGTCCTCCATAATAAAGCCAGAATGCCAAGTCCTCCAAATCCTCTTCGCCTTCCCAGAAACCAGCAGAAGGCGCCTGATCAATCACCTCCTTGCGTGTTCCTACAAGTTCTGCCAAAATTTGCACTTCTGATTTATACAAATGAGCAATCGGCTTAAAATGGCCTAGATTATCACCAAAAGGCATGTAAAATCCCAATTGTATTTCACTTAAATTAGAATTGGCTGCAATCAAAAAACCCTTATCCTGATATGTAGATAGAAATGAAGTTCTCAAGGAACAGTTTGCACGAGCTGGATCTAAAAGCGCCTTTGTCTGAAATCCTATCTCTGGATCGGCCATACTTAAAATCTGAATAAGCTGTACATTCATATCTCCTGGACAGAGAACAGCGGGCGAAACACCAAGATCTTTCCCTAAATTTTTTACATTTTCCAAATACTTTTCTTCCATAGAGGGCTGCTCTACTGTAAAGAGATGTATATGGTCCTTTCCCAATGTCTGAAAACAAAGTCTTGCCACAACATCCGAATCAAGACCTCCCGAAACAGGAATCACCACTTTTTCATCCTCATACACATACGAACGAATAAAATCTTTAATGCGATTTAATTCAAACACCATGTCGCTCCTTGTTTTCATCTCATTTTACCTCTTTCCCTAATACATGATAGAGAACCAACCCATATGTATTTCCAGCCATAGAAACCATCAATATATCCTCTTCCCCTGCCTTCTTTTGCCTGTCAAACAAATACAATAGCGGTTCTGTCAACCCATGTTCACTGCATAATGTGTATATACAAGACACAGAGAAATTTTGAAGTTCCACTTCTGAAAAAATAGCTACCCCTTTCAATTTTTTCACTGCGGCACACATCTCATCAGCGGTTAAATGTATCTGATAATTCATAATCCAAATTCCATCTTGACTGTCTATATCATTACAAGAATACAATGCAAATGCACATGCAGTATTTTCCTCTTCATGTAAAAAATCATGTTTTCTATCTACCAAGAGCACAAGAGCACCGTCTCCAACATTAACCATAGTATCTATTACCTGTAGTCCAAAAGGCAATGCCATACTGCCCATTCCTCGAATATTAACTGGATTAATATCTCGTATTCCTGCCCCTTTCAATATTGTGTATTCCGGCGCAGCTTGTCCTGTCTCTTCACTTGTTCTAATATCATAAAATTGATGCACAAAGGATTTATTCTCTTCCCATACTTTTTTCACAAGGGGTATCAAGAAATCACTACTCTCTGTAATAGGACCATTCTTTCCAATATATCTCTCTGCGTCTTTCTCAGTCAATCCATACAATTTTCTAAACATAGTCTGATAAAATGGGTGTACAAATGGCTTTGGAGAAACATCAAATTTTTTTTCCCAAACAGGGGTAACTATTTTAAACACTTTCTCCCCCTCCATAGGTTCTGTTCATATAAACAATCTCTTCCTCAACAATCTTCTCAGGAACTTGAAACGCATGTCCTAATTGCCTATAGAGGGCAAATACCTTATCCAGATTTACATCTGCCGACTGGGACAGCATTTTCTGCTTCCACGCATCTCTGCACCCACAAGTTAAAGAAGATAGCTTTTTTTGCGCTTTTTCACCTGGATAGTTTTTATATTCGTCCAGCGCTTCCAATACTTGCTCTCTACACCTATCGCAAGTATCTGGTGACATAATCACCTTTTTAGAATCATTATAATAATTCCGATACCAAGAAATATGAATTTTCGCTAACTGCTCTGGCAAAAATTGCGCTAACACTTCGATTAAAGCCCACAAGGAACAGCACTGGTATTCTCCTTGTCTCCATAAATAGTCCGTTAATGTTCCTGGTTTTATATGATATGGAAACAACACAATCGAATCAAATCCCATTTCCAGCGCTGTTTTCACAGAATCTACCGCTGTTTGAATACTCATTCTTTCACTGAGAAAAGGAATCCCTATACCAATATTCGCACAGGCATATAAATTTTTACTATGAATCATCTTTAACGCTTGACTTAGCGTTTCCATATCCATATTTTTATTCACACAATTTCTTAATATCCAATTATCGCAGCTCTCCACACCCATCTCAATAAAAATATGTTCCGCGTGAATATAATGTTTTAAAAGATCCAACTTTTCCGTTGAAATTGTATCTGCTCTAGTCTCAATTAAAAAATCTGTTGTTATGACATGCTCCAATAGTTTTAGAACCTCAATAAATAATTCCCGTGGCACCTCCTGCTCATCCAACATGCTGCCTGTAGGCGTTACGATTAGTTCCTGAAGATTCTCTGGCAAAGCATCAATCTGCTTCTTCAGTTCTTGTAAAATCTCTTCCTGACGAACCAGATGTCCTTTTCCATAATTACACATAGTACAACCACCATCTCTATCATGAGAACATCCAGGTGTCATAAACCACACTTCGCTAAATACTCTGTCCTGAACCTTTTCATAACGAGCATCCGTTCTAGGATATTCTGGCAGTGCTATTCGATCCGCATAAATTTTACGCATAATAATGCGCAAAACTTGATTTATTTTCTTATCCATAATTCAACCTCTGTTCTCCAAATAATGACATAAACTTCCGCAAGTTGCAAAAATTTTCTCAAAATCATCTTCAATCGGATCAAATGTAAAGCGAAATTCTTCTTCAATTTCTACCTGAAACATAACGAGCGCCAAAGAATCCATTTCCAAATCTTCTCTTAACTTTCTTTCTGGTTCCAATGTATCCACTTCTGTGGATAACACCTTATTCAGGCAGTTCAATACACGTTCTTCTATGCTCATCTCTATCGATTCCCCCTTAGTGTTTTATACTCATGATCAATGAAATTTGCCGCGAGTATCTTTTTCATTCTATTCTTGTGAACTTTAAAAATTTATTTCATATTAAGAGGATAACTGGCAACAGAATCTCTCACAATGATAAATTCATTTTGTTTGTCCATCACAATTCCAGGTAGATCTCTGCTCAAAAAGAGACTGATTCCTTCTGTAACACAATAAGCCCCCGCATTTAAAAATACAATTCGATCACCCAACTTTTTCGTTGGTAAATGTACAGAACGAATCAAAACATCATTTGCAGTACATAGTGCGCCGCAAATTACAACTTCCCTACTTTCTCCAATTGCATTTGCTTCCCCAGCATAAATATATGGCAATTGCTGCCCTTTTATCTGACCATAGTACTGCAAGTGATGGATTCCACCATCCACAATATAGTACGTTCTGCCCTTATTTGTTTTTTGATCGACAATCTCTGTTATGTAAATTCCTGTATCTGCTGCCAATAAGCGACCACATTCTAGTGTAACATGAAAGTTCTTTACTAATGGTTGAAGTTGTTCTATCAAACCTGAAAGCAACAAATCATATTCTTCCGGCGTATGGCTTTGAAACTGAGGCACTCCCAATCCTGGTCCATATTCTATTTCTGTAAAGTTTCCTTTTGTCTGGTTCCTTACTGCTTCAAGCAAAGTAATGTCCGCATCAATTTCCTTCCTCTGTCTCTTTTGCGTACTGGAATAATAATGAATCCCCTTTACCCGAAGTGAAGGAAATCTATCTTGATGATTTAAAATTTCAATAACCTGATCGAAATCCATGCCAAACTGATTTCCGCTGCTTATACGCAGAAGAATATTTGCTTTGATTCCACTAGCAGATGCATGTTTTGCAACCTGTTCTAGTTGTAGCATAGACTCAATCGAGATTCTATGTGGTCTGGATTCTACCAACGCTTTCAGTTCCAAATCACTTTTATATACGCCACAAGCAACCATTTTATTCGCTGGGACCCCTTGTTTTCTGCATAATTCCCATTCCCCAGGAGAACAAACTTCAACATAATCTGCATATTCAGTCGCAGCAGTCACATACCACGGATTGGCTTTTACAGAAAAACAAACCGAAAAATTTTTCCCCAATTTCTTTTTTAAAAAGGCTATATTAGTCTCCAGCTTGTCTTCACTCAACAAAAAGAAAGGCGTCTTTATCTGCTTACTATTTTCTAATATTCTATTTAATTCCTTGTTGCCCCATCTTGGCTCAAGCATAACAACTCTCCTCTATTTTTTCTACCAATATCCAAAAGTCGTTGTCTATCTGCACAATCTCTTCATAAGGATAAGTTTTGTTCACTTGAGGAATCTTTAATAAAATACCGTTTAATTTCTCTATGATAGACTTAGAAACCCTTAACTCCTGTTTACAAAACCGAATCACCTTACTTAGTTGAATCTGATAATTCATCAGTCCATATTGAACAGCTAACTGCATCTTTCTGTCTTGAATCTTTCTAAATCGCTCTGAACACAATTGTCCCAAAGAATCCTTATTATAGATAACTTTTCTTCTCCATTGCATTCCTCTATGTAAAATCTCCTCAGCAGAAGCTGTCCGTAACTGTAATAGCATATTTCTTATTACCACAAAACCACTTGATTTTAAAAGATTTTCTTTAATCTGTTCCTCTGATATTTCCACAAATGGAACCCCAGAAGTTGCACAAATCATTTGTTTTTCATTGTTATTCCTAAAAAGCACTAAATATGAACCAATGCCCTTGTAATATTCTTTTATCGTAGAATTTTCCCGCACATCCAAACAGGTATCTGCCAGTAGAACAGGAAATTTTAACTCTGATATGTGTCTACACCAATCAGATGCTGGAATAATTGAGCACATTTTTTCAATTCCAAGATTGACACACAATTCCATAAGTGCTTTATCCATCGTCTGGATAGGAGAAAACCATCTTCTAACATCTTCACCACAAGAGAAAACAAAACATCGAAAACTTAAAACATCTGCATGAATATACTGTGACACACTTGCACATCTCATCCACATATTCCACACATCCTCAAAGATATCAATACTTTTTCCCACATAGATACACAAGATTATTTCCTCCAAACCCAGATCTGATTGCCAGATTGTTCGTTCCAAGTAGAACCATCAAATTCACCCATAAGCGCTTCCAAAACAAAACCTGCCTTTTTTGCAGCATGTTCAATACAATCTTTAGAACACCAGCGGAACAAAAATTGATCTGCCACAATGCCATTTATCTTAATCGCACAATCCATATATCCTTCTTCAAAATGATAAATATAATGATCTACTATTTGAATTGATTCATCAGAATACATGAATAAATCTGTATCGTGATGTTGCTCAGCCCATTCCCTATCAAACATATAATGATCTAGTAAAAAAACTCCGCCAGGTTTTAAAGCACAATACACCCCCTGAAACATTGATTCCATCTGCTCGTCATTCAAAAGATGTCCTACAGTCCGAAACGGTAAATATGCAGTACTAAACTGCTCAAAATATTGTAATGCTGTCATATCACGCTGTTCCAAAAATAATGTCCCTGGACAGCCTGCATCTTTTTGCTGTTTGTATACTGCCCTGCAGAGCGCAAGCATCTCTTCACAAATATCAATTCCTGTGACCTCTACCGGATAATTTTGTATCAACAGGCGCGCCAACCGCCCTGTTCCAACTCCCAATTCTAAAAAAGGTCCTTCTCTCTTAGGAAGGACGCGCATATAAAATTCTTTTGTCTGTTCATAGAAAGGATCGCCGCTGCACCACTGATCATAGTAATTAGAAATGCCAGCATAAGCTGTTTTTCTATGTAAAATATTGCTCATAGGCTTCTCCTCCATCAGGTGCCACCACCATAATCACTGCATTATGTTCACACGCCGCTATCTGCAATGCCGCCGCATACGCCATACCTGTAGAAATGCCTACATTTAATCCAAACTTAACCTGCAATTCTTTGGCATAATCAATTGATTTTCTGTCCACAATCGTATAACTCTCATCTACAATATAGCTGTTGCGAATAATATTTCCAGGTTTTCCGCAAAGTCCTGTTCCTGCATTGATATATGGTGCATCAATTGTCCCATAAATTGTAGATCCAAATGGTTCAACTCCCACAATTTTTATCGCTTTGGACATTTTTTTCAAATACTTCCCGATTCCAATAATTGTACCGCCAGATCCCATTGCACATACACAATGCGTAATCTCACCCTCTGTCTGCTGCCAGATTTCTGGTCCTGTCGTCTGTTCGTGTGCCAGAATGCCATATGGATTATCATACTGGTTTACCCAATAATATCGTCCACTCTCCATCATGCGATTCGCCTGACGGATTCGAGAACTGCGTAAATCACAGCCGTCCTCTTTTTCTACACAAATATATTCTATCCCTGCCTTCCTCAAGCGTTTCCTCTTTCGTTCCGCAATCGATTTATCTATCAAACATAAAAATTTGTGATGGTCCTCTTTACAAAAATAACCCAATGCATACCCCAAATTGCCTGAACTAGATTCTACAATGATTTTATCCTTCGCATTGGGAGGCAAATTCTTGATCATCCAGTAAGCAGTTCTAGCCTTTATGCTTTTTAAAAAATTCTTCATCTCCAACTTTAAAATAATCCGATTGTTATTCACCTTTGGCAATTCAAAAATCGGAGTATTTCCAATGCCATATTCATTGTATTTTCTCAGCATATTTTCCTTGTCCTTATTATCGCGTGAGCATATCCCATTATACTTGATCAGTTCGTCTTTTTAACCATTAGGAACTCAGCATAATACGCACTGCTGAACAGTGGCTGCACTGATGTGTCAAACACATGTGCTCGAATAGAACTGTCATTTGTCTTAAACTTTCATTATAAACATTCAATATACAGTGGCTTTTTTCATTATCCCATGCACAAAGATACACAGAGCCATCCGCATGAATACTCACTCCATTTTCCTGTGGAATATCTTCCACTTTAAAATTATTTTGTTCTAGCTGTTCTTTATAAGAATGGATTGTTTCTTGTCTTATACGTGAAAACATAAACCTGATCTGTAAATCAGTCTTTTCACAAAACCCTTTCCAAACCTTCAGTTTCTCTAAAAAAGAAACAAATGCATCATCACTCACAGCAAGTAAACTTTTATTGTTCTCTCCTCGTCCAACCGTCTGAAATTCATAAATTTGAAAATTCAAAAATCCTAAATTTATATAGTATGGCAATGTGCTATCCAACAAGTATTCCCAATTTTGACAAGTCATCGTCAGACGCATCCACACTGGAATGCCTTTGTTCTTATAAAATAAAGCATTGCGTACAACATTTTTCAAAGTGATACCACGCACAAAATATTGCTGTTCATCTGTATGACCTTCCACCGATACTCTAAGTGCATGAATTTTTTTGAGCATAGCAATTGTTTCGGGTTCTTCAATACAAATTGTTCCATTTGTTGTAATTGTAATGCACTGAAGTATTTCAATAGAAAGGCAATTCATTGCAGACAGCAACTCTGGTCGAAGAAAAATTTCTCCTCCTTCAAGATGAATCTCCGCATTATATTCTGTACAAAAGTATTGTATTAACTCCAACAGACGTTCAATATTTGGGACACTACAAATAGTTTTTTCCCCACTTCTATTATAACAATGAATACATTTTAGATTGCAATTGTCATTTGTGTGTAAATGAACCTCTATTTGTTTTCTTGTATGTTCTCTCATGTCTTATTTCCTTTAAATATAGGTATCCTCTCATATAGCAATTGATATGCTTTATCAAGTCTTTCCACAAAAGAGCTCTCTGTCGTTAAACATAAAAAATTACACTATATTAATACATTACCATATTTTACATTTTTAATCAATATTCTATATAATATTCCATTCAGCTATGTCAAAAATAGTTACAATTCACACCCACGCCAGATTTCATATTCATTTATGATGATTTGGTGTGAATTGCAACAATTGATGCACACAAAATGCCACAAGGCAGGCATTTTGGCGCTGACTTCAACACCATGCAGCAAGTGCATGGTGTGAGTGTGAAAAGTAACCAAAAATAACAGTAAGCTTTCCTCAATATCCAGTTAGAAACTGTAGAAAATTAACTGATACATCTTGACTTGTCTATTTCATGTCAAAAATCCTCCTTACAGCCTGCTACGACTGCGTTTTTTGACATACTTCCTCGAAGAAATATCCTGTGCAATTTATATCACTTATTTTCCTACAATTCCCTATCAAAAATAACCTAAGAAACTATTAACTCTCACCATTTATCAACTTATAATGAGTAAAAGTAATTGGAGTCACAAAGCATTATAATACCACATCAAATCTCGAAAAATCAATTGTATACAACCCATTTATCGTTTCTTTTGATTCTTCCTGTTGATCCGAAAGATAAAAAGAATAATTATATTTTCTTTCTATGTTTTTATTTTTTAGTAACATATCAAATTCAATCTGGATTCTATCATAATAGAATCCGCACCCATCTGAAAAGAAGCCGTCTATCTCCTCCTCATCTGAAAGTTCATCCATTTTATTTTTAAAAATACAATAAACAAACTGTTCCTCGCCTGGTAATATATTTATTTTGATCCTACATTCTCTGTCATATTTTACAACAGGCAGTACATAATAATATTCTCTAGGGTCATCATCATAGCATTCTTTACAAAACTGCATTGATATATTTCCTATTGAAATTTCTTCTATGTTTGCCTGTCCAATATTTTTAATCAGAAGACTCAATATATGTATTCCTTCATCATCGTCATCATATACAATCTGACCTGACTCAAAATCAAAAACATTTCCATAGAAATTATACTTTGAATCGTAATCATTGATTTTAATGCCACACATCTTATTTACTTCTATAAATGGAATATCCTTATTTTCACATATATAATTCAATATTTCTCTCTGTCCTTCTGCCAATTTGTCATAATTCTGTGCATACTCTTTTTTTAATCCTTCCATTGTTATCTTTGTATTCCTGATTAAATCTATAATTCGATTTTCACCATATGAAATAGACTCATTATATTTCTTTAAATAACTATCCGAATAGATTTTAAATCTCTGCCAAAGTTCTTCTCTATAACTTTCATTCCCATATTCCCTATTGCTCTCCTCATCAATATCCTTTAGATATTTATCATATAGACTGTCAAATTTCTCCCTTAATTCCTCATCTGTAAAACTCTTTGTGTTATTTATTTCTTTTGAAAATTTATCTGTTAAATTCTTTAGATATTCTTCGATCTCTTCGTCCCGAATCCCCTCCTGTGCTATTTTCTGACTATAAAAAACTCTTATTTTTTCGTTAAGCAACGATTTTATACCAGAAAAAGTATTCTCGAACATTTCATCAATTATTTTTCCCTCAGCTCCATTTATAATCTCAATCATTATTTTTTCTAAATTCATTTTTATTTCTCCTTTGTTGTTTTTTTGTTATTAATATTGCTGCTTTCCTGTTAAAAATATTAGCCATTAAAAAAATCAAGGCAGATTCATACAAGTCAACCATATCTACACAGACATAATATCCAATCGAATTGGAGCTGACAAATCCTGTGGTAAAACATATATTGTATTGTCTATCACATTAAAATCAAGTATTTCTATTTGCAATTGTTCATGACAAACCCAGCCTCCACTATTATCACAGACATGAATCATACTATGGTGGCAATCTACTATCCACCAAAAATCACCACTTTCCACAACGGATACCTGACGCATACTTTGACGTAACAACATATTATTATCTCTGTCTATCTGTGCACTGCAAACAAGCGGTGATAATACTAGCATTAGAATTTTACGTAAAACTTTTCGTATATTCTTTTGATCCTGAAATTTTCTATTACTTTCAGAAGGAAGCCATGTTTCCACACAAGAAAAATATCGCTCTTGTAGTTTTGTAACAAAGTCTAATTGGCTATTTATTTTCTCTAAAACATTATGTTCCCATTTTAAAGAATCCATCTTCCAAATATGCTTTTTACCTCTGGATATATAGATTATTTCATTACCTTCCTCATTAAAAAAAATTGGTCTTCCAACAGAATCATTCCAAAAGATTGGGTCTACTGTACTTTCTGCCAGTAGTTCTCTGTTATCTAATCGAAATAATCGAATACTTCCTTGATTCAAATAGTAATAATAACATGCCAATCGATTTCCCTTGATTGTAAATGCCGCAAAAACAGGTTGTCTGCTCCCTAATACACTATTTGTATAAAAAGGCGTATCCTTTTTGTTCACTGGACACGAAAATTGAAATATCTCAAGTACCTCCTTTCTCCCAATGCGTTTTTTATATGCCTTTTCATGAGCTTTTATAGACATCTGAGGGTTTGCCAACGGTATCGGATTTCTATAATTATAAGAAAAAGACTGAACCTTGTCCTTGTCAAACACAATCAAAACTTCCGTTCCCTGTTCGTTCCAATATGCAAAACATGCATTATAAACCACATATGAAGCAAGCACCAACCGTTGATTTAAATCAATGATTTGCAATACTTGATGGTTAAGTAAAACTGCGCAAAGATGGCTATGACAAAAACATTTAATGTCCTCTATTTCAGAATAAAATAGTTCTGTCCCTTTAAGCGTTCCATCGAAATGATACTCAAAAATTGTATTTCTAAAGAAATCTGCATAATCCCGTTCCTCAAATCCACCGGCACGTATTATTTTGTCAATATCATCAGAATATAAATCCGCCAGCGAATGACATTGCTCCCTTTTGATTTGCACCAATTCACTTCCTGTATCGCAAAAAGAAAGTCTGTTATATTCATCTCGAACAATCAGTGTATTTCCTTTCCAATACAAAAAAGCATTCGTGAAATCTATATAAGTGCGCGAATAAATTTCAGAGCGAAGATTTAAATCATATCGTTTTAATACAGTACCTTCTAATATTGCTAATGTCCCATCATTTTTTACAGCGATTTTAACATTAGACGCATTTGGAAGCAGCATTTTACTTTCTTGTATATTTTTTCCTATTTTATGCTTTAAATTGTATAGAAGCACATACTGCCAAACTATATCTGTTTTTTTCATTCGCGACCATATACCAGACTCTACAGCCGCAGGCAAAAAACTATCACCCCACAATTGAAACAGCATTGCCTTCTCTTGCAATAAAGATAAAATTTTTTGATGGATATCATACAAACATTTATGCTGTCCAAGTTCCATATACTGCTGCATCACTTCCCGATACCAGCCACACCGAAGATATCCATCTACATACTGCGGCATAGCTAACACTTCTGCTACAGCAAACCAATCATTCTGATAACGCAAAGCTGGCACTAACTCTCGTAATTTACGAAAATTAACTACAATATTATCCTTTGAATACTTTAGATAAATCGGTTCTTCCTTAAAGTAAGTACTAATATTTTCAGACAATTGCATAAGTTCTTCTTTCCCAACAATATCTATCACTGTCTGGCACACTAGATCATGATGAAAATGTAATAATAAAATACCATTGCTGTCAACCTCTGAAAGATAGTCTTTCAAAAAATAATGTATTCTTGCCCAAAAAACGCTTAAGGTAAAACAATTCTGCTTAATTGTCCAATGTGTATGTTGTGTTATTTCCTGTAAAACTTGTTTGTCCCGTTCCAACAATATTAGTAATTCTTGCTCGCTCAAACCGTCTACTGCCAAAGCCAAATATCCAATTATATGTTTATACAACTTTTCGTAATTAGAATTTGGCACTTTCAGTTGCAAAAAAATACTTTCTTTGGTTCCAATAGGAAGTATTAATGGCATGCAGTCAAAACTGTGTCTTTTTTGAAACTGTCTACAAAGCAATTGAATATAAAGAGGCGTAACTTCCTTCGGAAGATTCTGTCGGAGAAATAGTTCGTCTTCCTCACGTAATGTTCGTTCTCTTTTCCGTAGCAATTGTTTTAACATGCAAATTGAATCGTGCTTTACTAGTTGTAAAATCTGATGAACAAAAACATTTTTAGTACGATCTCTTCCATTGAGAGATAATTCAGAAATACAAGAAATAACAAATGTAAGATTTGGGGGCAACCGACATGCTAACAGACTACCTCCAATCTGATTCCAATCGTAAATTTGATCAACAGAATCCAATAATATTGTTATTGGTATGCTACTGTGAAAACCGGCTAATTGTCTTTCAAACCATGTTACACAATGCTCCGCGTCAGATTGCGTCTCTAAATCAGATAATATTCCTCTTGTTTGCAATTGTTTTAGACAAAACCATAACGCATGGGCTATCCTCCTACATGAAGGCAACAAATCAGCACATGAAAGTACAAAATTTTGTTGCTTCATGGCATAACAATGACTTAACAACATGCTTTTACCACTTCCAGAGGTACCTGTTAATAAAATTATCTTGCCATAATTTTCTTTGCAACAATTTAGAAAGTTATTTAAATTGCCATTAACTTCAATATAGTTTTCCTCTGCTTGCCGGACTGCCTCATCAAGTATACACAATTCTCGTTGAAATGGTGTGAGCAAAACCTCTTGTCTGTGCACCTCAGCTATTCGAGTTTGAATGACTTGCTTCAGAAAAATTTTGACTTTCTGAGTATACTCATCTCCTGGCTGGTAAAACAGCATATTTGAATCTGCCAATGCTCCCATATAATCTTTTAAATGTTCCTGAAGAGCCATAGCTTGGCTTGCAGCAGCATCTGCCTCCTCTTTTAAACAGTTTTCGGGTTCTTTTGTCCGGAGCAGCACAAAAACATGTTCCTTGCTCTCAGGATGACAAAATAATCCTTTATAAATTTCCTGTTCCGTAGCAGATAACCCATAAATCTCAAACCACTTGCTTTCATCGGGAAAATGTTTTTTTATTAGTGGAAATAGTTCCTTTTTTAGCAAAGATTCTATAGTTCCCCACTTGTTCTTATCCTTTTCTTCCTCTTTACGAGAGCGCAAAATGTACGAAAGATTAATATCATTTTCATCCTGCAGATACCAATTTCTTAATGGAGAATCTTGTGGAATCTCACCTGAAATCTTGTCCCACACATATTTACTAATACAAAAAGGAAGCGGAATCCAACCATAATACAGTCCAGACAAAATTAAAAAATTAGGTTTGGGAGAGAGCATTTGACAACGAGCAATTTCATCGAAACAGATCTGCAATGTACGATTATTTTGACCATCTTCATTCGAGATTCCCCATCGTAAATCTAATACTTGAAATGAAAACCCCTCCGACTTGCAATATTCGCTTAGTTCCTCAAATACCGAAACTAGTGCATCCCTTTCTTCCTTGAAGTTATAAAAAGTGGAGCTAACAAATATTCGTACCATCTTATGCGTCATGCATTTCACACTCCTTTGTACATATTTTCTTTTTTACTCGAAATGCTGTGAAACGCCTGACCAAACGAACAACAATTACTGTTAGTACAATTAATACATACTCAATTATAACAAAAATGATCATGTGCCCGAGATTAGAAAAGGTAAAATGCAAATAAAACTGACCTATTAATACAGGTATTATAATATAACAACTAAAACCAATAAGAAACGGAATAGTTGGTGATTTGTGTCTTATTGGTAATAAATAAAAATCATTCTCTGTTTCCATGATCTAAGTCCTCGTGGTCAGACATCATATATTCCCAATACGATTTATCATGCTTCACTTCTCTGCCGTAAATGACAAGACGAATCCACATAACAATAATTAAAGCTGTTATTATAATGGCCAAAATTGTAATCAATATTGCTAATAAATCTGCAAACATAGAAAGTGCCGCAGCGGGCATAGCTGGACCAACCAATAGCAAAAAAGCAAATCCCAAAATAGAAATCAAGATCATGGCAATAAAACATATCATGGCACCTTTTAAGTACTTGTTTGAAAATAATCTGCTTATCCAATTTTTCATATGTACGCTCACCTTTTTACCTTAATATATAATATCATTACTCATTAAAACTCTTCCAATCCCTTACTTCTTGTTGAAAGCATTTTTCACACATTTGAATGAGCATTAAATCACGCTCCTCCTGACTTAAATCCTTACCAAAAGCACCAACTTGGTTAAAATACAGATACAAAGTGCTCAAAAGCCACTCTCTGTTAAACCGATATTTTGCCCATAAATCTTTATAATTTTGTAAGTTTAAATAAGCACTTATACTTGTCACCGCAGCACCTAAAGCTGCAATGACTATCTTCACAAAAAGTCCTCCATCTGCCAATACAGATGCTATTGGAATGATACCACTAATTATAATAGAACCAGTTGTCCAACGAAGATATTGTATTTTATACGCCGCACTTTTTGTTCGATACCAGTCCATCTGTTTAATAACACGTTCCTGAATATACCATCTTGTCTTTTCATTTGGTATGTCATTCATCCATTTTAAGAATACTTCATCCCGTTCATTTGAATTTTGGTTGTTCAAATTACACAATCTCCCTATAAAAAACAAATTTTTACTTATCAATATAAACATACTACCTAAAAAGCAAATAGACAAGGGACAGAATTGACCATTAGATTTTAAGTCAATTTTGTCCCTATATCCTTCTCCCATGTTAATATAAATAGTTCCTTTCATTACTTTACATAATAACGCCGCTTAATCCATGCCGAAAGTCCATCTAATCCTGGATAAACAATACGTTCATTTATATTCAATTGATCTAACATATCACGAATTTGCCATTTCAATGACTTATCAATAATATACTTTATTGTGTGATTTGTTTTCGTATCCAAAAATAATTCAATGTCTGTCATTTCTTTTGGAATGATAGTAAAGTAGGAGTATTGATTTATAATTCGTTGATTTATTGATGGCGGCTCCAACAAAACCATTGAATCACCCTTCATATCGTTGTCATAAGCATTAAGAGTTTGAACCACTCCATTTAACATTTCTACTGTAAACAAATTTTGACAGAAATGCAGTCTCAATACTCATCTTTACTGCACCAATATCGTACTCGGCAGATACCTGTCTGCGCTCGATGTCACCAGTGTAAATCACGATCATGCGGATATTGGGGCACGCCTGCTTCTCCTTCAGATAGCGGTTTGCAATCTCTGCCAGATAGTTGAGATATTTCACTTTGTCAGACTGATCATATTCGCTTTCGTAATCTACGAGTGCCACCGTATTGTCCGCCAGTTCAAAAAGGTTGTCGATCCGCAGCTCATTTGTTTTCACTGTGGGAATATTGGTCGGCAGCACCTGCGTAATTGCCGGAAGGTTCAGACCATATACACTGAACGTTTTTCCTTTGAAATTCTCTGCTAGGAATTTGCTTGTGATATCCTTATTCTGGTATGCGATGTCCACAGGTTTTCTGTTTTGCTTGCGGGGTCTTTCTTGTTTTTCTTCTTTAACATTCACTCTTCTCCTTTAGTATAACAAGACTGCATAGGTTTTACAATAACGTGTTGCCAAATATGTGTTCGAGAACTATTGTACGCCATGCATAAAATTAGTCAAGTTATTGTTTAGAAAAAATATTTGCACTTTAAAGAAGTTTTCACCAGACTTTTATTTATATACAACTATCATTTGTTTATCTGGGGGAGCATAACTCCTCCATTTTTTTCAACATTTATCGCAATTAAAAAGGCTGTAAATCCCGTTAAGCAAAAAATACTTACATATATAATGAAATATACTATCCGTTTTTTTCCTTCCTTCATTCCTATGCTATCATCCAACTTATTCTTACACTTATCAATTATTTTCTGTATAAGTATAGGTACTGCAATTGCTGCAAATACATATATAATTCTTGTTTGTTCAAGTCCCTTGGGTAAATAATAATACCATATTGAAGTATGATAAGCAGTCCAATCAAAATCTTGAAAAAGTGTATTACTGTACTTATAACCTATTGCAAAAGCTGATTTTACTATCATAAACCCCAGAAACTGATTTACCATTATTGAAAAAGTATTATCGGCAATAAGGTTTACTACTCTGCCCCTCCCCATCATTGGTTCCAAAATTCTTGTAATCCTAAGCCAAAATGCTATTCCCAAAAATCCAACAATGTATGGCCATGCATCAAATATTGTAAAATTGCACCAAACTTGTTCCCAACTAAGTGCAGTTCCTTTATATATTATTATTATTAACTCTATACCCACTACAATAAAGAAATACATAAAGTTAGACAACGTATCTTTTTGCTCTAATACTTTATTATAAAAATATCCTGCACAATAAAACGGAAAAAGATGTAACATCCTGGTAAATACAAGCCACCATCCAGTATTTAATCCTTTATTTGACAAAATAATTGAGAACATTCCCAATATCAATGATAAAGTAATATATATATATTCTTTTTTTTGTCCTTCGATTCTTGAAAGGACACTTCTAAGTAGAACATTAAAAATCTCAATCATAAATAATGGTACAACAAACCATGTTGCAAGATTATAAACATATTGATGTCCATTCGTTACAGGATCTATAAACAACTGTCGAAAGCTGACTCCTATACCGAGTGAAAAACCTCTTAAAGACATAATCTGGGCAAATAAAGCATACACAAAATTCCACAAATACAACGGCAAAATCAATGTTTTCAGCTTTTTTTTTATGTATTTTCCAATATGTAGTTCTGCAGATTCTTTATAAAAATAGCCAGACGAAAACATAAAAAGCCCCATATGAAAGGAATATGCCGGAAAAATTTCATAAAATAACGAAATACCACCCTTTCCACAATGATTGGCAACTACCAAAACCATACCTAATGCATACATCAACTTGAATTGATAGTTTATTTTGTTTTTTGATATTTCTGTAGACATATATCCCCTTCCTCTCTCTTTCAAATGACTTATTTTATGTTATAGATCTATTCTATTTTTACGTCTACGAACTACATAATATGTAATCACCGCTACCAATGATATAATTGAAACTCCAATTCCACTAATTACATACGGGGTTATGTAACGTAGTTCTATCTTATATTCCCCTGCCTCCAATAAAATCGCCATAAATGCATCATCAGTCTTAATAATCTCTGCCTCTTTACCATTTATATATGCCTTCCAACCTTTAGAATAAGGAACTGAAATAAAAAGATACTTCTTAGAATCAAAAGACGCATTCGCACTAATCCTATTTCCTTCTACATGAATATTCTCGCATACATCATCTAATTGTTGGATAGATTCTTCAATAATTGATTGTTTTCTTTCATATACTTTTATTGAATCTAATGTATAGTCTCCTACATGGTTAAATGTAATGATAATCTCGTCTATAGGTTCTTCCGTATACCCTAAATTAACAAGCCAATTGTGCTTTCCACCATACATGTGTGATTTATCTGTTCTTCCATCAATGTAGCTGCTCATGCCATAAATGTTCGTACCTTCCAACACTCCCTGCAGTGAAACAGAATAATTTTCTTTTAAACCATTTGAATAATCTAAAAACTCTAAATACACATATATCTCCGAATCTTGCAATTTCTTTGTTTTTAACTGCACATGGCTATTTGGTTGATCTACATGTATCTTATTTCCCTCCCAATGAACTCCTTCTGAAACTTCCATTGTATATTCCACAGAATCATCGAATATTTTCAATTTATCCAACGTCGTATTAGAAACTGATTGCGGAACCACACAAGCCTGTAATAATACCTGCTGTCGTTCATAAGGTGTTAGCGACATATATGAATCGTAATCAATAGCTTTATCAAATGTATACATAAGTGCATTCGGTTCATTCATTCCGTACATCTGATATATCTGACCACTAATTTCCTTTTCTCTCAGTAACTTGCTATATCCATAAGGTAAATCTACTTTTAAATCCTTATGAACTAAATAGTAATTTACACCAAACAGTGCTTCAAGTTCTGTTCTTCTATCCAAGCCAGAATAGCCATACATCCATGGTGAAGTTAATAGTGCAATGTTACTGTTAAACCGATCAACATCATTATTATATATACTTACATAAAAGTCCATACCACTCATTCCATATAGCCAACTTGCATTTCTAATATAATTAACTCCATGCCTGTCGTACCTGCTGCCATCTTCTGCCGTTACTCCTTCAAGTAATGGTAATGCTCCCCTCATTGTTACCATATTGTAGGCCTGACCACTAGCAACTTGATTGTTCAGTGAATTCTTATATCGATCACAAAAATAGAAATATGATGAAATAACAACAGAAATCGATACAATGATCAAGCATCCTGTCTGAAATTTCCAAACTTCACGCTTAAGAATAATGCCAATAACAGCAAAACACATCATCAGGAACAAAATTGTCACTGTTATCTCATGAGAACCTGCATGCATAAAAACCTCAATAATCAATGCATATATGACCACCATTCCCATAATTATAAAAAAATTAGAATATGAAATATTCCTTAATTCAGGTAATGTTATTGTTACAATATAAGCCACACATAAACAATATGCCCATACCCAACGATTAGCCGCATAATTAAAACCATTCATTGCATGTCCAAAATAAGGAACACATAAACCGATACTCAATACAACAAAAATTATTTTAATGGCTCTATTCCTTCTCTTTTGCACAAAAAGATAGATTACACAAAGCAAAGCAATAGCACCAAAACCAATTATGCAATCCTTTCCTCCCATCCAGAATGAACTGATAAATCCAGCCAATAATCCTGAATAATAATTTTTGTCATATAACAAAGGAAGATAGTGGTGCAGTTGAAGTCTGTCAGTTTTGACTATAGTCATCACAGTCGGAAATAATATAGCCGCTGAAAGACCTACAGCAACTACTGAACAAAAAACAAATTTTTTCAATAGGCAAATAAGGCTTTTAAATGTTCTGTTACTTTTATCCTGAAATACATACTTCATACAACAGTATAAAAAAACAAAAATACAAGACATATATGCAAAATAAAAGTAATTGATAAAATTAAGAATCAGTAAAAAAATATATAGCTTAGCAGATTCATTATCAAAAATCTTATCAACACCAATCAGTAAGATAGGAAATAAATACATTGGATTAATAAAGAAAGGCTGTACAAATGCAATAAACATCGTTCCCGAAAATACATAAATTATTGCACCTGCCAAAACGCTCCATGCATCTTTTTTATGATAAAAAGCATACATACTGTATGCTAAACCACTTATGTACATCTTCCCAATAATTACTCCAGCATACACATATTCCGCATACTGTTCAGGAATCAAAGCAGATATCCAGTTGAACGGATCTCCTAAATAGGCGCTAAATGTCGTTAAAATATCCCCACCATATCCAATAGCCATGTCCCACATCGGAATACTAAAATTATGATTTATAAAAATGTTTCCAGCTATCTCTCTGATCCATCTACCTACATACAAAAAAGAAAGATAATGCTGATCTAATCCGTCATAAAATCTGAAATACGCTTTTTCATATTTGCAAAACCATCGTCCAATACATAATATAAACAAAATAGTGAATATTGCAGAATAAACAAATACATATTTCTTCTTATTCATGAGCATATCTTTCCTTCCTATAATGTCAAACCCTAAATTACTGATTTTTAAGCTTTTTCTTTAAATACACCACTTTACAACTTTTTTCATCATTACCTAAATCTTTGAAAATACAACTTTTTCTGATTTAAAGGATGCAAATTTTGCTATAGGATACAATATTTGACAGTGAAAAAAGTTAAAATTTACTACCCAAATATTATTTGTCACTTTGGGATTAAACCTCCAAACCCAGAAAAATTAATAAAACCAATTAAGATTCCTTAATTCGGGAGTGTCTTGAACAACCAAATCGTTAAAAAGTTGTAAAGTGGTGTACTTTTAAATATAACAAATTATATAGTTTTATCTTTTCAAAAGTTGATTAAATACTCTTCTTACCTTTCTTGGTATATATGTAATAGCACTTCCTATCTTATATGTATAACTATTTTTAATATGTTCAACACTTTCAGTCTCTGGCTCATTGCCTTTTAATTCTTGCATTCTAGTTTGTAAATAATATTCCGCAGGATTATTCATAATTTGATGTAACGTTTCCCATTTATACCATTCAAAATAATCCTTTTCTACAACTCCTTTCTCTAAATCCTCTTTAAATTCCTGCGACATTCTATCCAAAAATATAAATTTATACTTTGGAGATATCCTTCCAAAATTCCACATATAACTATCAAATTTAATTCTGCTCTTTACACTTTCTAAACGTCCTTTTTTCTCTGGATGCAAATCCAAAAATCTCTGCATTTCTTCGTATTCATCACAAACACAATATAATTTTCCTTTAGAATTAACAGAAGAATTTTCATTATCTTGCCTATAATGTAAAAAAGCTTCTGGATACAATTTTACTCTTTCTGCACATGCCCAAACTTTAAAGTTAAAACTCGCATCCTGAAAAGATGCTCCCGGAGTCTCATTAAATCTTATATCATTTTTCCTTATAAAATCTCTGCGATAAATTGAAGACCAAATTGTCGGTTTTATATTAAAAAATTCAACCATTTCCATCTTTGATTCAAAATCCGTTAAAGGTTTGAATATTCTAGAACACATGACCTCAGAAAAAACATCTTGCTTTTCATTTCTTTCTATAGGAATAGAAAAATAAAAAAAATACTCTGACTTCACTACATCTAAATTATTTTCAACTGCACATTCATATAAAGATTCAAACATATTTAATTCAGCATAGTCATCTGATTCAATAATGCCTATATACTCTCCTTGTGCTGCATCAAAACCAATATTCATTGAATTTCCATAACCACTATTCTTTTTATGAATTACCTTAATTCTATCATCTTCTGATACATACCTATCCAATATTTCGCCTGATTTGTCCGTAGAACCATCATCCACACAAATAATCTCTATATCTTTCAATGTTTGGTTTACAATACTGTCAAGACATTGTTCCAAATACTTCTCTACATTATAAACTGGTACCACCACTGATACTTTAGGCATTTTTTTCTCCTCCTGTCATACCTTTCACTTTGTTCTTAAATTTCGTTAATAACGAAATTTCTTCTTTTTCTTCTACAACAATCTCTTTTTCTTGTGATTTTAAAACATTAATATTCTGCTCTAATTCTGTCATTCTCTTTTCAAGCTTCTCCAAACGATTATTTATCAAGTCTTCTTCAGAAATTGACTTTTGTTCTCTATTAACAGCCGTTTTCAACCATTCCATACCAATTCGACATTCTCTTTTTATAAGCGCATCAACAATTTCATAATTAATATCTTCTTTTTCTAATAATATTGTCAAATCTCTTAAAATATATTGTTCTTCAATAAGATGATCTTCTAACCCTGTCATTTGCATTAAAGAATGAAAACGTGAATTACCTCTCTTGTCATTTTTTATTGTACAAAAGTTTTTATGATATATAATTGCAAAACATGTTCCATGAAACGAATCTGTAAATACAAATTGTGCATCCATTACAAGCCTTAACCACTGTTCTATTTCAACTTGAAGAACTACATTTTTATCACCCATTATTTGTTTCTTCTGCTCTTTATCCTTTGCTTGTCCATCCAATAAAACAATATAATCTAAATTCATTCTTTTACTTAAACTTTTCAAAGCTTCGCGCTTTTCATCAGTAGGATCCAGAATATATGCAAATATATATGGTTTATTGGAAAAACTATCCACTTCTAAAGCGACTGAATCATAAATTTTCTTGTCACATAGAAAAACAGGGTCAACCATAAGCTCTGCTTGGACATGAAAATCATCTCTACAGATACTTACTCCATCAGCTTCTCGAACTGATAAACTATCAAATTCATGTAACAAACGAGAAACCTCAGCCTTCTCACTCTCAGGGAAGAAAGATTCTGAATGCCCAAATGATGTCGAATATGCAATTTTTATTTTATCTTTATTTACAAAATTCAAAAGAAAATGAAATCCTGTATCATCTAAACAATATCTATTCCATAATTGATCTGAACCAAGTATAAACTTTTCACAATGCCAATTCAAAGGTTCAAATTCATCTAGTCTTCTTGGAATACTTATTTCATAATGTTTCTTAGCAAATCGCATAGCAGGGGTATTATAATCTACTTTGTTTGGATCAATTGCTGGATATTGGATCATTAACACTGTCTTGTCCAAATTCTTTGTTAATACTTCATGTAAAGCAAAATTAGTTAATACACTACCGTAATTTGCCCCGTACCACCATCCTACATAACCTATTTCAAACCTTCTATTTAAACCATAATCTACAGCTTTATCAAAATCAAATTTATCTAATATAGAATAAAATCTATCATGCTTATCATTAAGTACAGAACTGTCTACAATTTGTCTATTTCCATTTATTGCAATCTCTAACGGTGTTTTTCTTAATTTTTTCCAATCTCCTTTAGTTGAGTTTAAAAGAGATTTTCCTTTTTGATTATTAACTAATATAACACTGGTACCTTTCCCATCATTGAAGGATTTATCAAACTTTTCTATTCCCCAATAATCACCAATCGAAATGTCTCCTTGGCGAGGTAATTTAGCAAATAAACATTTACCACAGGCCTTATTTATGGACAACAGTTCAAGAAAAGCTTTCAGATAAGTACTATTATTTCGTTCCTGAAACTCCACTCCCCCCTCATAATCAAACCTCACTGTAACACTTTTACTCCAATCCTGTTTCCCATCAATATCCTTCGCTCTAAAATCTATTTTTTTTATCTTTCCCAAACGTTTTTCACTTGATTCAATGTATTTTCTCAATACTTTTTGAGAAGGTGTGCCATGACAAATCAAATCAATTGTAATTAAATTTTCATACTCCATTCCTAAAAAATTTTTTAACCCTGCTACTTGACAAGGACATCCTGAAAAAAGAACTTTCTTTCCCTTAATAAGATATTGTTTTATTTCTTTATATACAGAACCTATATCACTCTGTACATACTTTGATTTTTGCAATTCCACTAGTTCATTTTTATTAGATATGCATTTATGGAATATGTGAATATTATCATCATCTATAGTAGCTCCGCAAACAACACCATCATCTTCTAAAATTTTTCCAGCAAAAACGCCAAATGCTCCTCCAGATGAACTATATTCTCGTAATTTATCTGAGGCACATACAGCATAACATTCTGGTTCGCTTTCATTTCCATATTTTGAATTTATTACTGGACATGTTAAAACGCATTTCCCACAATTAATACATTTCTTCTCATCAATAACCGGAATATAAAACCCCTTATCATCCATTTGCATTGTAATTGCATTTATCGGACATGAATTAAAACATGCTGCACAACCTGTACATTTATCTCGGCTTAACATATCCACAATATTATTACTTTTTCTATTAAAACTATTTTCTAGTAATATTGTATTATCTGAATTTAACATATTTTTTCCTCTAATATTAACAAATTATTTCATTGCCCCTTAAACCATATCTATTAAATATTGTCTCAATATATTTATTTAATTTATTTTGTTCTATAGTAGATAATCCACTTTTTTCTATTTCCTTAACCACAAAATATTTACACCATGTAGATAACTCATTTGTATATCTTTTTAATATTCCATACTCTTGCCATGATGCAAGAACATTTTTTATAATTTCAATATGCATTTGTATTTTCCATTCACTATCATTACGCCTTCTATACATTGCAGAATCTTCCCGAGCACACCGATAATTATATAAAACATCTTCAATAAATACTATTTTGTCTGCTTTTGGAAAAACCATGAATTGAAATAAATTATCTTCCCCCAACTTTATATCTTTATGAAACCATATATTATTTTTATATAATAAATCTTTCTTATAACATTTATTCCATACAAAAGGCTTAGCACTTTTCTCTTTAAAAAGCGCTCTTTCACAATCATTCGTATAAATTACTTCTTGAACTTTAAGCGTATCTAGTAACCATTCTTCATAGTCTACCACTTTTTGCGGAAATATATTTGCTCCATAGACTACAATATCTGCTTTTGTCAGCTCAAGTTCCTCAAATAATTTTTCACAAAGATTATTTTCAACAAAGTCATCGGCATCAGCAAACAATATATACCTCCCCCTTGCAATTTTTACCCCCTCATTCCTAGCTACTGAGACACCTTCATTTACTTTATTTATCACAGTTATTCTATCATCTATTTTTCTATAATTGTTCAATAAACTCAATGAATTATCTGTTGAGCCATCATTAATACATATTATTTCTATATTCTTAAAAGTTTGATTCATTAAAGACTTTATACAAGGTTCAAGGTATTTTTCTACATTATATACTGGAACAATCACAGAAAAAATAGGATTTTCAAACATTTCACTTCTTTCTCCTTTATTTATATCTATACTTTTGCTGCCATCTTCTTTAACTTATTAAACTGTTGTCTATCATAATCTCTTAATTCTTCTATAAAACTATCTATTCCACACTTTGCTACTAATTCATATATCTCCTTAGCTTTTTTCTCCTTATTCGCACAATTCCACCAAAAAAGTTTATCTATTAAATACCCTTCTATCCAATACAGATAATCTATCTCATTACCAGGTATCAAATCATTATCAATCCAATAATCAGTTATCTTCTTAGCTATAATAATATGATAATTTAATTTTTCCTCCTCATTCTTATTATATGTACTCATTAAAGAACCTGGTCTGCTAATACGATAGTTGTATAACTTGTCTTCTATAAATGCAATATTTTCTGCAAACGGAAATACTTGAAATTGAAAAAGAATATCCTCGGCAAACTTTACTTCTTCATCAAAAAAAACATTTATTCGATTCAAAAACTCTCTTTTATAACAATTTCTCCACACATAAGGATGTGCTCCTTTTTCCCAAAAAAGCACCTTTTGAACATTTGTATCATAATAAACAGTTCTAACTGACAAATTATCTCTTACCCATTCATCCACATTATATTCTGGAAAAACTTTTGCCCCAAATACAATAATATCTGCATTATTTTCCAAATGTTCAATATATATACGTTCACATGCATTCAATTCTAGATAATCATCTGAATCTACAAATAAAATATATTCTCCCTTTGCATGTCTCAGTCCATAATTTCTCGCTGAAGATAAACCACCATTTTCCTTATCCAATATGATAATGCGAGAATCATTTAACTGATATTTTTCTACAATTTCCCTCGAATTATCTTTCGAGCCATCATTTACAAAGATAATTTCTATATCATATAATTTTTGCGATACAATACTATCTGCACATCTGCTTATATATTCACTAACATTATAAACTGGTACAATTACTGATATCTTTGGTCCTTTCATTATTATACATTCCTTTTCATCAAATCCTAATAATATTACATAACCTAATTAATTCCTAATCCATAACATTGTAAGCCAAAACGCATTTTTCCATCCCATATACAGCCATACAAGCCATATACAACGCCAATATTTTATACTATCTTTCAATTCTCTACAAGCTTTTTTAATATAATCCTTTTTCAAATCAGATCGAATAATTGAAATTGCATATCTATGAGTATTTAATTTAACTATTTGTAGCAAATCCCACATACGCTGGTCATTCTTCTTTTTTACATATTCATCTAAATGTCTAAATATTTCAAAATGTATATATAGACGCTCATCCTGATATGAAGTATCCTGTCCTTGCCTTCCTAATCTATAATAATATAATATCTTAGGTACACAAACAGCACTTTTTGATGCAAATATATATTCTACTTTAAACGGCAAGTCATCAAAGCGTTTTAAATCTTCATGAAAAGTAATTCCACTCTCCTGAATAATAGATTTCTTATACAAACATCTCCAGATAGCTACTCGTGTATTTACTACTAAAAGTTGAACTTTATCCTGTCGATAGGTACCTGTCAGATAGGGTTCGCCCATATAATCATTTTCTGCAATTTTCAAATTACCACTATCCTCATAATATTCCGCAAAACCACAATATGTCAAATCATAATTGCCAAGCAATGCACGTTTTAACAACTCAATATACATTGTTTCATTTATAAAATCATCTCCATCTACAATACCAATATATCGTCCTTTTGCAGATTGTATCCCCTTATTTCTAGCCGATGCACACCCTCCATTCACCTTTTGAATTAATTTTATTCTTGTATCAACTTGCATTCTTCGTCGAATTAATTCTGGCGAATTATCCGTAGAACCATCATCCACAAATATATATTCCACATAAGAAGCTTTCCATTGTGTTAAAGTATCTATACATTTATCAATATACATTGCTATATTATACACTGGAATAATTATTGACAACTCTATATCAGTCTCTTCTCTATACCATTCCAAAATTTCTGGTTTTCCTATATCATTTTCCTTTTCAATATATATGCCTTGACAAATATTTCTATTTTGTTCCCAAAATCCAAAATAATCTTCTGTTACAGCCATTTTCCCAATCACATAAGCTGGATTTCGATCAGAATATATTTTTGCTATCTCTTGACAACCTATGTCAAATATTATCATGTCAACTTTGTTTGGTACAGTATTTATACTATATACCTTTTTAATATTAAAATGTTTAATAAGTTTATGTGTCAAATATTCATACCTCATGTTGTTATAATCATTTACTATAACAAGTACACTTTTAATACTAATACATTTTTCTTGGAGTAATCGTGATATATAGTTTTCTATTTGTTGCATAAATATATCATTACCTCCAATTTCTTTTTTTATCATGTCTAATAAACCTTTTAATAGTCACTTCTAACATCTCTTGATAAAAATAATCATCATAAAAATGAGAAGTTTTATCATTTTTTATTAGACTCAAAAAAAGCTTAAAATTTCTTATCTCTGTCTTTGTACCAGTAACTTTAATAAACTTATTAAAATTATTGGTATATTCTTTCGGTAGCTTACGAAAAAAGAGACTTAATTCTTTTACTAATTTTTTCCTTGTGCTTACATCTGACATATGAATTCCTTCCAATGCAAGACTAATCATAACACGCATTGCCGGATTATACATTGCACTTACAACATTTAAAGGCAATAAATCAATCGCATCTTTTAAATATTTGACTAAATCCTTATATACTATCAGCAAATCTAACCATTCATATCCTCTAGATGATGTAATTTGGTTGCTGTTTCCTTTTCTATAATAAAAACCTACACTCCCTATCCCCATACATAACTGACATTGTGACATAAGATAAAAATGTGGGTAGACGTCCTCCCACTTTACTTTTTCCCGAAAACTGAAATTTATCTTATGAATAAACTTAAGATACAAAACTTTTCTACATTGATTCACATCCGTCCATAATAATCTTACTTCCTTTTGTGGATTCTTTATTTGTCCATCTTTTTGAAAAATTTCATTAAATAATACTGCATCATACCAATCATAAATCAATTTACTATTCTCATCATAAACTTTAGGCAAAGTAAGAATAATTTCTGGTTTTTTTTGTTTATAATTTCCAATATATTTAATCAAAGTTTCAACGTAGTTAGGCATTAACCAATCATCACTATCAAGGAAAGATATATATTCGCTACACGCAACTCTTAAACCAGTATTACGAGCTCCTCCAAGTCCTTTATTTTCCTGTTTAATATATTTGATTTTTTCTGGATATTCTTTTTGATAGTTTTCACATATATTAGATGTACTATCTGTTGAACCATCATTTATTAATATGATCTGATAATTTGACACAGTTTGACACAATATACTATTGATTGTACGTGATATTGTTTTTTGAGAATTAAAAGCTGGTACAATAAATGTTATTACTTCCATATCTTTTCCCTTTCCGTCCTTCTCATCAAGCTTACATCCAAACTGTTTATTTCATAAAATCTTTATAGTGTGTCAAAACACTTTCAGGTTCACCAAGTTCCATCATTTTCCCATCATGTATCCACAATACACTATTACATAATTCCTTTAGAGTCTCAATACTATGAGAAACTATAATTACTGTTCTATTCTTATCTGTAATTAATTGTTTCATCTTTGCCAGACTTTTTTTCTTAAAGCGTTCGTCACCAACACTCAACACCTCATCTACTAACATAATGTCTGTTTCCAACATAGCTGTAATCGCAAAGGCAAGTTTGGAATGCATTCCACTTGAATAGGTTCTTACTGGCCTATCAATAAACTCTCCTATCTCTGCAAAATCAATAATATCTTGCGCTCTTATTTCAATTTCTTTTTCTGAAAAACCAAGAAGCATTCCAGATAGAATAATATTTTCTCTTCCCGACAATGAATCTTTAAATCCAACTCCTAATGCCATTAATGAGACGGAATGACCTTTCAAGTCAATGGTCCCCGAATTAGGAGAAAAAATACCAGCTATGGAACGTAAAAGAGTAGATTTTCCACTGCCATTTTTTCCTATTATTCCCATAATATCACCTTCCATCACAGAAAATGAAATATGTTTCACAGCCTCAAACACTTCATCTCGCTTTCTTCTTCGCAAGAAAGTTTTTCTAATAGATATATTGTTTAAAATATTATAATTAATACATACATCGTTCAATTCAATTGCATTCATTTACTCTTGCCTCTTCTATATTACTTTTACATAAGAATTTTCATTACGATAAATTGTAAATGCTCCTATCCATATCAAAACAATCGATACTCCTCCCCATAACAATAGTAATTTCCAATCTAAAACTTGCTCATATAATACCACATTTCTCATTTCTGCAATCAAAAATGCAACTGGATTCATATTTTCAAGCACTATACCAAATGGTTCAGGAATTCGCTTTGCCACATCATAAAATGTTCCTGTTAAATACATCATCATTGTTAGCAGAATCCCTACTATATAAGACAGATCATTTACATATACTCCATAATGCATTAATATAATCCCAATACCAAATGTAAATAAAAAAAAGACTATAATAATTGGAAATAGACCTAATATATTAAATGTAATTTTTACTTGAAAGAATACTAACATAACTGCTATTACTGCAAACGAGACAAGCATCTTAAAGCCATTAACAAGAAGTTTTGAAAACAACAAAATATACTTAGGTAAATAGACCTTAGTAATTATTCCTTTATTTACCCGTACTATTTCTACACTTCCTGTAATACCTCTAGTGAAAAAACTCCACATTGTAATACCAATAAAAATAAAAATAGGAAAATATTGTTCTGATGCATCAAAAACTACCCCGAACATTAAAGTATAAATAAGCATCATACAAAATGGTTCAATAAGCCACCACATCCAATCTAAAAATGAATTTGCAACTTCAGCTTTTAAATCAGCTTTTGCAGCACGAATAGCATATGGAAAATATTTCTTCATATCTTGTATTATTCTTATACAATATATTTTTATTTCTCTCAAGGTAATTCCTTTATTCAGAAAATAGTATAAAATTAACTCTGTTAATACACCTAAAAAAGTACTAAATATAATATATTTCAACCGGAAAGACATAGTTGTAGTAAATGGATTCCAACTATAAATATCAATACCTCTATAACTTATTACAGCTAGAGTCGAAATATTTAAATAAAAAAAATATATGAATAAAATTTTAATATTTTTTTTATATCCTTGCTTTTTTCTTATGTGATCATGAAACATCCATGCCACACAAGGAGCAATAAGAAATATAAGAATGCTAATGATTAACATTATTAATATACCCCCTTGCATTTTACAAAGTATTATCTGAACCTTATACCTTTTCTGTATTCCTTATTATAGATTCATTATATTAATATTTTTGCAAAACATCACTTTATCTTTAATTAATTTAATCTCAATATATTCACCATATTTCACCATACTCGTATTATAATTCATGGATATTACAATTGCAATCATTTTTCATTTGTTTATTATAACCTTATTACAATTTTTTCGCTTTAATATAATATTTTCCATTTTGCTTCTCTTATAATTACTAATCGCCTTTTTGACTAAATCCTTTTCATACTTCCAATCATATCCATCTCTTTTTATCATTCCAAATAACCAGTTTCTAAAAACAACATGAATAAATAAATCTATAAAATTTACTATCCTATCAATAAGATTTCCATGTTCCTTTACCATTAACAAGCGATTTCTTATTGCATAATATTCTTTCCAATCATAGCGTCTTGGATATAAATTTATATTTAAATTTGTTTTATGGTTTAATTCTGCTTTAGTTACTACAAGGAATCGGCTGTACTGGTGAATTCTAAATGAATATTCTGTATCATCATACCAAATAAAATACTCTTCATGTGGTAATCCAATTTTTCTAATAAGATTTATATCAATGACCATTCCACAAAATGAAGCAATATCGCACAAAAAACAATCACATCTATAGTTGTGTTCATCACATTTTTTAGACTTTAATCCAATGTGTGAAAGATTTCTTCTATGAGAAGTATCGATATTATTATTTGTTTTTACTGTTCCTGCAAATGCTTTATATTTAGGATACTGTTGCCGTTTTTCCAAAATTCTTTCCATATACTCTTTAGTTATTATTGCATCATCGTCAATTAATAATACACAATCAACATTTTTCTCTAATGCTCTTGTAAGTCCTCTCGCAAAGCCACCTGCCCCTCCCAAATTCTGGGATAAATCAATAATATCAAATATTTCACCTTGTGTTTTTAATGTATTAAGATAAACATTTGTATTATCAGTAGATGCATTATTAACTATAATAATACTATCCGGAGGAATTGATTGATTCCTCACACAATCAACACATTCACGCAATAACTGTTCCCTATTATGTGTAACAATTATTGCTGTATATTTTATATTTATCATAAAAATTCCTCTAATCACTTATTTTTTCATCTTTTTATCGTTACCTCAAAATAACTATGTTTATAAGCATTCTACCACAATCTTTCATAAAACGCTATTCAAACTTTATTGTTTGTACTAGAATACCTAATGTAATTCTTGGAAAAGGAGTGATACCTTATTGAAATCGTGTAAAAAAACTATCCTTTATAAAATGATATTTAGCATTTATACTTCTATAAATATTTTTCTTATAGGGAAAATAAACGAAAACAAGGAACTAAGAGAAAATTATTTGTTAGTATATATTCGAGATTTTTACTGGTGGGACATAATAATTTTTATTTGCTTAACTGTATTTATCTATTTTTCAACTTGTTTATTCATTAAAAAAGTTATTCCAAAACTTCATAATTGGAGCTTAAAATATTTTTCAGTTGATAATGCCTGCACAAAATATCTAAATCATAAAATATTTTTAATTATATTAGGAATTTGGTTTCTATTTTTTCTTACATTTTATCCAGGCTCTACAATGAATGACACTATTTATATATTACAAGATCCTTGGAAGCTAAGTAACCAACATCCTATTTTATATAATTTATATTTATATGGTTTTTATCAAATAGGCTACAATTTGAATAATCCCAATTTAGGCTTAGCTTTATTATCCTTGTTTCAAATGATCTGTATGGACTACGTTCTTACAAAAGCTATATCCATATTTTATAGTAAAAACTCTTCCTATCGCCTTTGTTTTTAGCATTATATTTTGCCTTGTCACCCATATTCTCTATCTATGCAATGTCTGCAATTAAAGATACACCATTCTCTATCTGCTTATTTGCATTAATCGTGTATCTATATGAATTAGCTGAGAGTAAAGGTACTCTATTTAATTCAAAAAACTATATTCTACGTATGATCTATGTACATTTGGTATAATAAGTTTTCGTAATAATGGATTTATTATCATTATAGGTTTATGTATAGTATTATCATTAGTGTATAAACATTATCGAACAAAAATTATTTTTTTATTCGTAGGAATAATTATATGTCAAAAATTTTTATGTATGACATTAACTCCAGCAGAAAGTGAGCCACTTTTTCAAGAAAGCGTTGGAATACCTATTCAGCAAATTGGAGCTACTGTAGTTAAGGGAAAATCTCTCACTCGCAATCAAGAAGAATACCTTTATACCCTTTTACCAAAGGAACAATGACAATGTTATTCGCCAGCATGTAGCGATAATCTAAAATGGAATGCACATTTTAATAGAGAATTTCTTAATCAAACTAAATTACAATTTTTAAAAATATAGTTTGAGTTATTTCTGCAAAATCCAAAGGTATATGCAGAAGCATATATACTAAATACATATGGAATATGGGGAATTGAAACAAGAAACCAAGAGCAATATTATTTTACTCTAATCGACGACAATGCTCTTGGATTAATTCAAAAAAGCCCTTTACCAGAAATGTTAAGATATTTAATTGCTCATTATTATTGTAACCGATTCACATGTAGATATTTAAGTATGGGAACAGCATATTGGATATTATTTGCGGCAACTTTATGGATACTCTACCAAAAAAGATATTTACACTTTACAATTACGATTCCATTATGGATGCTATTTATCAGTCTCTTATTAGCTACCCCTATTGCATTTGCGTTTCGATACGGTTTTACTATATCTATGGTTTTACCATTTTTTATATTTAACATTATTCTTGAGAGTAAAAGTTTGTACCACTAAGAAGCGAGTGAATCCCAGTAGATTTCTGACCTGTCCTGATATTTCTGAATTATTTGCGTTATATGTAATTCTGGCTTTTGACCTAAAAGGCGGAAAAAATGTTTCCACAGATAGTGCATGACTGTGGCTTCTGATACTCTTCCCTTTGAAAGTGTTCTCTGGTAACGGATCTGGTTGGAACTCACCTTCCCCATAAAACAGATCGATTATGCTCTGTAGAATTCCCATTGCTATACAGAACAGTGCCATATGCATTTCTATGGCATGTATGGTCGCCAGTACCTTCTCGCGGCATTTTTCTTCCACAAATTCCAGAGGCATAGGACTCCCTTTCTTTTGGTAATAGCTCAGTTTCGGCATGTGCTTTGATCAGAACTAATAACAGAATGCACCTATCTGCTGTTTTAGTTTTCGGAAGGTGCATTCGATCCGAAAACGATAACTGTAGGACCGGATAATGGACAAGGGATCTAATGTCAGGCTGGTGCTTACAAGAATACTCTCAATACCATTCATTTCCACCAATACAAACCGCAGTTCTTGATACAGCTTCTGTCCCCATAACAGATCAATACAGTAGTAGCAAACGGATTGTTTTTTACCATATATTTCCATCACTGCTTCCTGAAATTCTCTTGCACAGGAAGTAAACAGCTCTTTTAGATGGACAGTAGCACCTTTTTTGGCGGATGTCCCCTTCCAGTTTTCCGGGGACCTAGCTTTTCAAATGCAGTCCTTGTATCTTTTAAAAACTTAAAAATCGTTGCAATGGCTTCCCAGTTATCATACCAGCGTTCCATCGCACCTGGATACTGTTCTTTCCACTTTTTTGTGACCTCCTTTAACCGTTTCAACGCCGCCTTTTCATCTGCTGCTGTATAGATCGTTTTCAGATCCTTTGCAAATTCCTTTATATCTTTGTTGACCACATATTTTAATGTATTTCTTACCATGTAAACGATACAGCGCTGTTGCTCTATAACCACAAATGCAGCTGATATCGCCTCTTTGATCCCACTAAGCCCATTAGAGCACAGAATCAGTATATCCTTAACCCCACGGTTCTTCAGGCTGTTAAGCACACTCAGCCAATATTTGCTGCTCTCATTTTCCCCAATGGCTATGGTCAGGACTTCTTTTTTACCATCTGTGTTGATTCCTAAAACAACATAAGCAGCAAGCTTACGAATCATACTGTCTTCCCTGACGGAAAAATGGATTACATCTATAAATACGATTGGATAAACCTCTGACAAAGGGCGATTTTGCCATTCTTCAATCGTTGGAAGGAGCCTGTCTGTTATGTCTGATACCATTCCCTCACTGACCTCAAACCCATAAATATCCTCTATTGTCTTGGAAATCTGGCGTGTGGTCATGTCTTTTGCGTACATGGAGATGATCTTGTCATCGATTGCAGAGATATTTTTCTTACACTTTGGAATAATCTGGAGCTCAAAAGAGCTCTGGCGGTCTTGGGAACCTCTATCTCAAATTCACCATATTTACTACAAACACGCTTGGATTTTGTGCCATTCCTGTAATTAGGTTCTTCAGAACACTCATATTTTTCATAGCCAAGGTGGTTATCCATCTCGGCCTCAAGCATCTGCTGGATGGTGCCGTAAAACAAGTCTTTGAGAGCGTCCTGAATATCCTGTGCAGTCTCAATGTCATACTCTTGTAGCAGCTCCTGGATAATGCTGCGTTTTCCTTCGGTTATTGGTTTTAGTTTGTAAATTTCTTTTTTCTATTTGCTATAATTTAAGGTCTCCTATGATTTAAATTTTATCATAGAAGACCTTATTCTTATAAATTATTTATAGACTTTTTTCATAGTCTCCTTTCACAATTCTAAAGATTATAGGCGTTTGCAAAACTCTGAAACCATTGAATATACAGGTTTCTTTTCCTTAAGTAAGGTAAATTCTCCTCAAAATTGTTCATTTTGAC
>ERZ808041.316-NODE-316-length-42390-cov-12.615083_pt1 | contig 42390 bp, 32 predicted proteins | sample MGYA00380192_ERZ808041 | MGnify/ENA primary metagenome ERZ808041 (study PRJEB31490, sample SAMN06133412) | mouse gut metagenome | isolation source: Z1_1 | host: mice | place: China: Chengdu | collected 2015-05 ...
GCAAAATTTGCACCTATTAAGTCAGAAAAACCAATATTTTCAAGGATAATAGTAAAGTTAGCTTCGATTAATAAGAATCGTGAAAAGTTGTAAAGTGGTGTAGATACTCAAAAACAGTACAAAATTTACATCCAAATACTTTCTGCTTTTAAACTCATCCGTCTTCATACCTATACCTTGCCTTGAACATCCATGATAATATTTTTAATTACTTTCCGTTCAAGCGCCTCATGCAGTGGAAGCACCAACACTTTCTTCGATAATCCCCTCGCATTTTCAATATTCTCATTACGATACTTATTCCGAAAGCATGCCTGATCTGCCGTTAGAGGATAAAAATACTTTCTTGTATAAATGTTTTTTTCTTTTAACATCTCATATATTTCATCTCTGCTTTTTTCATAATCCTCTTCTATTAGAATTGGAAAATATGCATAATTCCTTGTTGCATCTGTATTTTCATCAAACAGACGAATTCCCTTTATGCTCAAAAACTCCTGCTTATAATAATCATACCTTTCTTTTCTATTCTCCAATGCCTCTTCTATATGCTTCAAATTGCAAAGCCCCATAATAGCACAAAACTCATTCATCTTTGCATTCGCGCCAACATCCGCAACAAGCTCCTCACCGCGTATGCCAAAGTTTTTCAAATTATAAAGCTTCTCATAATACCTATGTTCCTTAAAAGTTACCGCACCCCCTTCTATGGTATTAAACACTTTTGTCGCATGAAAGCTGAAAATGGACGCATCCCCATAGCAACCAATTCCTTTCCCCTTAAATTTCACGCCAAAAGCATGTGCAGCATCATATATGACTTTCAGATTATACTTGTCCGCAATTCGCTGTATTTCCTCAACGTTACAGATATTTCCATATACATGCACCGGTATAATTGCAACCGTATGTTCTGTTATTAAATCTTCTATTTTCGTTTCGTCAATGGTGCCATCGCTCGCCTTTACATCACAAAACACTGGCTTTAAATGATTTCTGACAATTGCATGTGTTGTTGAAATAAAAGTGAACGGTGTTGTAATAACTTCTGCCCCTTCTGGAAATCCCATCATCTGAATTGCCATCTCCAATGACATATGTCCGTTTACCATTAGAGATAACTCCTGAACCCCTAAGTATTCTTTTAATTCCCTTTCCAACTGCTGATGGTAAATTCCCATATTTGTCAACCAATGTGAGCTCCACAATGGTTTGATTGCTTCTATGTATTCTTCATACGGCGGCATAGACGATTGCGTCACCAATATTTTGTCCTTCATTTTCTCACACTCTCTTTTAATAGATTTCAACCAAACAGTTAATTCTAAGTCTTTATGTTACTCACATTCCTCGTCTTCTACCATCGCTGTTATATGCAAGCGCAACAATATTGTCTCTCATATTAAATAATAAAAATCATTTATAGAGATTTTCTCAAAATGTTATAATACAATCCGTAACAGTTCAGCCATGCAGAATTGATTGTGCAAATTGTATGTAGGAACTTGCTTATTAAGGACAATTTGTACAATTAATTCTATAGGACAGACGCCCGTCATAAAATAAGTCGCCAACAAACACCAAATATTATTGATGAAAATGTACATTCTGGCGACGTATGAATGGCATGGCTGAACTGTTACTACAATCCTTCTTTTCTATCATTTTTCACTTGAAAACTGTTTCTAAATGTGCTAAAATTTGATTATCCATTATGGATACCTCCTGTTTTTCATAGATTAGGTTGCCTAGACCCAACTCTATGATAACACGGAGGTTTTATTTTTGATACTTTAGGTAACGCTACTGCTTACTCCGTTCTCCCCAGCTCTGCTGGGGGCTTAATAGATTTTCAGTAAGTATTGGATTCCTATTTTTAATTATCTCGAAAATGACATAAATGTGTGTCTTACGCATCCCAAATACGTCAAAGCCATCAAGGGCAAAAAAACCGACAAGAAGGATTCCAAGTGGATTGCAGATCTCTACAAATTTGACCTTGTCAGATGCTCCTTTATTCCTCCAAAAGATTTCCGCCAGCTCCGCGAAATTGCAAGATACCGTTTTAAGCTGGTCTGCATGAAATCTTCGGAAAAGAACCGCATCCAAAACTGCATGACAGTTTCTAATGTTGGCATTGCCAGCGTATTGTCTGATCCTTTCGGTAAAACGGCAACGGAAATCATGTCTTACCTTTTGGAACACACCACTGATTCCATTGATGAAAAAGCCGTCCGTAAACTTATTAAAAAGGCGCGAAAGCCAAGTCCGATGAAATCATTGAAGCCATCAAAGGCTACAACATTAAAACAGACCAGGCTAAGAAGCTGGAACTCGCCCGTGGACATCTGGAATGTCTTGACGATATGATTACCCAGACCGAGGTTGAACTCTACGTCCGCATAAAACCCTGCTATAAGTTTGTAAATTTCGTGAGCACAATGCCCGGCATGACGGAACTGAGTTCCACTATCGTCCTTGCTGAAACCGGCGTTAATATGGACATCTTTGACGATGCCAAACACCTTTGTTCCTGGTGCGGCCTTTCTCCTACAAACAACGAATCCGCAGGAAAAAAGAAATCTGTCCGAATTGCAAAAGCAGGTGATTATTTGAAACCTATGATGGTACAATGTGCTCTTGCTGCAATTAAGAGCAAAAAACAGCCTTATTTTGCAATCAAATACGGACGAATAAAAAACGCCGTGGTCACAAGAAAGCAATCATTGCCATTGCCAGAATGATGATGGTCTGTATTTACCATATGATATCAGAAAAGAAATCATTTACCCCTACTGACTACGAGGAGTTGATGGCTCCTCAAAATCATGTAGAACGTGTTGTATTAAATGAAGACAATATTTTTGCTTACCTTGAAAGTCTTGGTTACGATAGCTCTAAGTTAGTAAAACGCAGCGATAACTAACATTTTTCTACTTTGTCTATACCTGTAAAAATGGGTTTTTATGAACCCTTATACAAGTGCGCCTAAAAATTTACTTTATTTTTCACTCTTACCTCCTTTTCCTGCTCGCTCTAGAATCAGCTAATTTTATCCGTTTCCTTTAAAGACATTTCCTGTTCAAAATTTCGGATAAATCATTGAATACCTTTTATTTCCTTATGCAAAAATAGACTATAGCAGGTTTATGAATACCATTACCAGTGTTGCTTTAAATCCTATACCTCTAACTACTCTTTTCAATGAGTTAGCAATCAACTACATCCACATTCTGCATCATTATTGGTTTCCCTGTCTGCCGATACAACTGCACCACGCTGCTGCCATCTCCATAATAAGCATCGCTTATCTCAATCGCTCTATCCAAATCCGCGGTATCATCATAGATTCCCCAGCCTTCTTCTCGGTATTTTTTTACAATCCGCTCATACTCTTTCCAGAGCTGCGGACGCATACTTTCCACAGTTGCCTTGATAAGCGGGTGGGGACGCCATAACAGTGCGACTTCCTCTTTATTTTCCTTAAACACGTTAAACACGTATTCCATTTTTGCAAGCATCTTCTCATTATGATTTAACAATCCCGCCACGCTTGTATTATAAAATATAATTTTCTTCCAACTTCCGTCTGGTTTTTGAATAATTCTCAGCCAATCCTCTGGCACTTCGATATCTTCCTTTTTTGTGTTTGCCACTTTATCAAACTTTGGAGAACCCAATCCTAGTATTTTTTTATCCCAATATGCTCTTGCTGCTTGCGTATGATCATTTGTCTCATCGAGAAGCACTTTAATATATACCTGTTTCATATCCTCTGACTGCACAATCACCTTGTCTGCATTAAACACCCCAGGCACTGTACAGAAATGTTTCATACCTTTTATTTTTTCATCTTCGTCTGGTTTAATTTCACTTAGTACAAAATATGGTATATAAACGAGCTTGTCCGTAAATTTCTTTAGGTTATCTGAGAAAAAAAATGGGTGTACGCTTGTTACAAGATTCATATTATCATATGGATTATGTATATAAATGACATCTGGTTTACGCGATTTAATATCATAGTCCTCATAGCTTGTAATTGGCACATATTCTGGATATTGGTTGCCTTCGTAATGTATTTCGCGGAAGCTTCCGTCTGGATTTTTATCATAATATGGTATAGGAACCACAAAAGCATCGCACTGTTCATCTTCGTCTGCTGCTTTCCATACACTTTCCAAACTATCCCACATACTTGCTTTGTAAGGTAGAAACACTACTTCTTTTCTAACAGTAATGTCGTTCTTTACACTGTTCTCTACTTTCAACAGTTGTTTTCTTAGCTTTTTGTAGATTTTCGTTTCATTGTATGTATCGCTGTTTAGTTCTTCATAGACATGAAAAAGGGTCTCGCAATATCCTTCTACACAAGACACTGTAGTATGTCCTTCTCCTTCCAGTCCTTCAATACTCTCACCGAGTGAAGTTGCAAACTCTTGACATTCAGCAAGCATATTCTGCGCAGAAATCCGATTATTTTGATTTAATGCTTCTTTTATTTCCTCATGAGCCTGATATAAACTCTGAATAAACTCCAACACTTCCTGTTTCTGTGCTTTTCTCATTTTTTTCTCCAGCAAATCTCTTATCTTACAAGCTATTAAATTTGGAAATAGCAAATTTCATGTTATTATGCCAGCAAAATTTCCAAACAACACAACTGCTTTGTCTAAAAATTCGCTGACACATAAACACAAAATATAATCCAAACCTGAAATAATCTCAATATAACTGATTGTTCCTGCACATTGTTTAGGAAAAATACTCTTAAAAACTCGTACAGAAATTTCAAATCGTATAACTAGATATATTTTTATATCGGTATTAGTCTATCACGTTTTTACCAAGATGACAATTGTTTTTTCAGATTTCCATAAATTTTCCATAAAATTCGATCTACTAACAATCTATTGTGATACAATAAAAACCATGTTTGTCACCAAAAATATTAAATTTCCTCAAAGTCCTACACAACCGCTTCCACAATTATCTTATTCCCGACCCTTATTTCCTGAACGCCTACTTTCTTGTTCTTATTAAAATTAAAACTGAGCATATATCCTTTCTCTTTGTGGTAATATTCCAGATAATCCGTAAGCGGCTCCTCGCCTCTTTCGTTGTATTCACTGCCATGCCAGATTTTCAGCTCGACAATAAACGGCTCTCCAAGATAATCCACAATAACATCCGTGCGTCTTGCATCGCGTGTCTGCGCCTCAATGTAATAATTTCCCACGCCATTGATAATCGGTTTTAAATACAGTAGAAAAAACTTGCGCCCATAATCTTCAATAAATTTTTCATCATTGCTGCCATATATTTCCGTAAAATAATCAACAAACTTTTTCAGCGTCATATCCATGTCAAGATGACCGTCATGTATAAAATAACTCTTGTCCCGCTGTGCCATCCTGCCAATTGTACTTGACAGTTCTTCCTCGGAAAGAAAATAATTATACAGGCGCATTTCAAAAATACGGTTTGCAACTGCTACCTTTCCTTCGTTATTGATGGCATATCCAAACATAACGGCAAGACTGATCTCCTTTGTATCAGGGCTGTATGCAAAATCGCTTCCCTGAAATAAAATCGCCTGAAACATCTGCTTCATTGACGGATACTCGTCAAGATGGCGTATCATACTTTCAAACAAAGAGGCTTGATCAATCAGTATCTGTTTCACGGCTTTTTCTACGCCTTCTTTTGACCATGCTTCCCCTGCATCCTCACCTCCACTTTTGTCCAAAATATCTTCATCAATATATTTGCAGATTGACGACACAAGAACCGGATAGCCTGACGTATAATCATAAATTTCCTTTGATACCGTCTGTATGTCCATACCAGTATGATAATCCGCTTCATATTCTTCCAACATTCCTGCTATCTGAGGTTGTGAAAAATCCATATCAATCTTAAAATCAGCGGCGATATTCCAAGGGCTGTTGTACTGGTAAGCCGATTCGGAACGCAATTTTAGTTTTAGATTCTTAATATCATAAACACCTGCAAGAATGACAGAATGGAAAATCGGTATTTCATCGCGGTTTAGGTAATAAGCCCTAAGCTGTGCCAGAAAATCAATGAACACCTGATTATTGCTCGCACTGTCCACCTCGTCTATCATCAGTACAATCGGACGCGAACTGTTTTTGCAAATGTTGCTTAAACACTCAAACAAGTTCTTTAAGCTTTTTTGCCCTTTTTCCACAAACACTTCCAGTGTTTTGAATAACGCCTCACTGTCGCATAAATGATTCACTTCAAATGCTTTCATAAGCACCTCGGCAAAAGTACATGTAAACCTTCGCTCATCCACAAAATCCCCTGTTCCAATCTGTTGAAAATCAAGCGACAGTACAATATAATCATCTGACAAATATTTCTTTAGTGCTTTCAGCGTCGTAGTCTTTCCATACTGCCGTCCTTTGTTGATGACAAAGTAACTGCCATAATCCACATAATTTCCCTTAATCCTTTTCAATCTGTCATCAAGCTTTACCATATAATGACGCTGTGGATTACAGGAGCCTGTTGTATTAAATCTGCGCTTCATTCTGTCTCCCCCAATTTGTATGAATTATAATTTTATTTTACCATCATAGTTAGAATCTGTAAACTTCCCATATCTAAAATGATTTCGTATATCTACTCTACCCGCACACTACTGCTCACCCCATTTTTATTACGATTTTTTGTGACAATCAGCTTTCGTTCTATCTGTTCCTTAAGTGCGGGAACATGGGAAATCACACCGACGAGTCGGTTGCCTTCTGTCAGATGCACCAGCGCTTTCATTGCCTGTGCAAGCGCCTCCTCATCCAGCGATCCAAAGCCTTCATCAACAAACATGGAATCCATCTGAATGCCGCCGGTATAGGACTGAATTTCATCCGACAAACCGAGTGCGAGCGACAAGGACGCTTCAAATGTCTCACCGCCAGACAATGTTTTTACACTGCGCTGTGTCGCATTATAATGGTCGATAACACAGAGTTCCAACCCTACTTTTTCTCTGTGATTTTCGCTGTCCTGCTCCCGCTTTAGCTCATATTGTCCACTGCTCATTGTCAGAAGTCGCAGATTTGCCCGCCGCAAAATACGATCAAAGTAGGTCATCTGAATATAAGTCTCAAGCTCCACTTTTTGCTTGCCACTTAGCATTCCATTTGCTGTGTCAGACAACGCTTTCATCCAAATATATTTTTGCTCAACCGCCAAGATATTGTCCTGTTTTGCTGTAACTTTTTCATAGATATCGCGGTTGATGGACACAGCATTCTTTCGCTGGTCTCGCTGATCATTTCGCTCCTTTTTCTCTTGTTGCCATTTTTCCCTGCGTGCAAGTACTTCTTCCTCGCATAATTCTGCCGCCTCACCTGCTGTATCAATCTGTTTTTTTAAGGTTTCAATGCCTGCTGTCAAATGTGCTCTGCGCGTGTTACATTCTTCGTACTGTTTCTTTGCAGTCTGAAATGCTTTATCTAAATCTTGTATATGGTCAGCCAACGCTTGAATATGTTGTTCAACAGCCTCCTTGGACTCTGTTCCTAACTGTTCCTGCAAACTTTCAATTTCTTTTGTCATTGCGTTACACTCTGTGGTCTGCTTCGTCAAAGAAACTTCTATTTTTTGAATATCTTGTAGAAGTGCTTTTATTTCTTGTTCTGTTTTTGGAATCTTTTGTTCTAGTGTTTGTTTTTGTACAAGCTTCTCACAAGTTTGTTCTAAATCTACTAATAACGCGTCTAACTGTCGCTCTAATTGATCTACAATACGACTAAAATTAGCGCGCAGTTCTTCCACAGAAATTTCTGTGTATGTTGAAAATGTTGCGTCAAGATCTGGCTCCTCTGCACAAAGATGCGAAAAAAGCTGTTCTGCTTTCTCACTTTTTAAACTTTTTATTGCTTCCAGTTCTTTTTCTAACTTGACAATTTCTGTACTGCTCGCAGATAAAGTTTCCTCCGTCTGTTTTTGTTCTACTTCTAATTGCTTGCGAAGTACAATGGATTGCGTTAACATTTCAGCGCACTCTGAAAGCGCAGTTTGATATGTATGCATCATTGAAAATATTGTGGAAAGCGTTGGCTGTGATAGCTTTTCCACTTTTTCATAATTTTTGTCAATGCTCTCCTCCTCCTTTATTTGTGTTAAATGTATCGCTGCTTCCTCACACAATTTACTTGCTTTCTCTAGTTCTGCAGCAATTTGTTTCTGCTGCGTTCGCTCCTGTCCGATTCGTTCCGCCTGCTGTGTTTTCTGTTCTTCTATCCGTTCCTGCAACTGCTGTTTCTGAATCTCCTGTTGTTCCGCCTCGCGTGTTAATTTCTCCTGATGTTTTTTATCCGCTGTTGCCTGTTTCAGTTGTTCTTTACACCCATCTAATTTCTGCCGCAGATAATCTGCAATTGCTTTCTCCTCTTGTTGAAACACATCGTCTAAAAATGATTCGGAAACTGATATTGTCTGCCACTCTTTAATAAATTTATCTTGATGGAATGTATCTGGCAACTGCAATTCAGAAAGCATCTGCTTCCATTGACGACGTTTCTCGTCGAGTTTTCCCTGCGCCGTGGCAAACGCCTGATTTTCTTTTTGTAACAGCTTATTTAACTCAGCCTGCGCTGCCTCTCCTTCCTTTATCAGCTTGTCCAACGCAGCTTTTCGTTTCTGTTCTTTTTCGGCAATTTCTAATTGTAAATTTAATTCTTTTTCTTTTATTGTAAACTTTTGTTGTGTTTGTATAATCTTTTCTTTTATAATAGAAATATGGTTCGCATCCTTGTCCATGTTATCTTTATCATTATTGTTTCGTTCTTTATTTTCATTGTCAAAAATACGCTCTTCTAATCGGTAAATGTTCTGCCCTTGTTCTAAAAGTCGCGCGTTTCGATGACCTGCCGTAACACTGCATCTCTCCGCTTTTTTCTCTGCCTCTGTGAGCTGTTCTTTCTTTTGTTCGACCGCTTCCTTCGTCGGCGCTTCTTTTGGTATTTCAGCAAGATGCTCGTGATGTGTAGCACCACAGACGGGACATGCCATTCCTTCTTTTAAATTCTGCGCAAGCAATCCCGCCTGCACTCCTAGAAATCGCCGTTCCATTTCCCTGTAGTCATTTCCAATCTGTTCCTTCTCCTCCGCCGCTTTTTGATAATCCTCTTGGGCTGTGCGTAATTCCGCCTGCAATTTCTCCCAAATTTCAATTTCATCTGTCAATTTCATACATGCCTGATTTAACTCGGACAACTCTTTTTGCTCCTGTGCAAGTTTCAAACTGCGAATGTCTGCATCCTTTACATTCTCCCACTCATCACAATAGAGAGCTTGCTGTTTTTGTTGCGCCTCATATTGTATCTGTGCCTCCTGGCAAGCAGTTTGACATGCAGCCACACTCTGTACCAACGCATCTAAACTGTCTCTTTGTGTCTCAAATGCCGCAAGTTGTTCTTGTGCTACGTCAGTTCTATGCTGCCATTGAATCTCTAATTCGCCCACATTTTTCAGCCGCTCAAGTTCTGTCTTATGCTGCTTTTCTGCCTCTGACAATATAAACTTTTGCTTATCCAATTCTTCGATAGTATCAGCAATCTGCTGCAATTGGTTGTGATTTTCATTCTGCTCTTTCTGAAACTGCTGCAAAAGCACTTCCTGTTCTGTTAGTCTTTCCTGCAGCCTTTGTGTCTCTGCCAACAGGGAATCTTTGTCAGAAAGTTGTGTCGTTTGTCGCTGCAACTGCACTAATTGCTCCGCAAGCGCCGCCGCGCGCTCCTGTTCTTTACCAATCCTATTTTCTGTTTCCTGCTGCCGTGTCAACTCCTGTTCCCAGCCATTTTTTTGCCGCTGTAAAAGTTGAATTTGCTGCTGTGTTTGGTCTCTACTATTTTCAAGACGTGCTTTTTCCTCCCCAACAAGAGCAAGTTCTCGCAGCGCCTCCGAATCCGTTTTAAGCAGCACTTCTAACGACTGTTGCTGTTCAAATAATGCCTGCTTTTGATCGGTCTCTTGTTGAATTGACTGCTGCGCTGTAATAAGTGCCTTCTCAGTCTGTTCTAGCTTATCAAACAGGACAAGATTTTTCTGCCGTTCTTTCATTTCCAGTGCAAGTTGTCCGCACTCCGCCGCATTTTGTTCCGCAGCGCGATATCGCTCCTCAACCTGCTGCATCTCTGGCACAAGCTGTTCTAGCAGTTCTTGATTTTTGATAAGCTCCTCCTGTTGTTGCCGAATTTTGTGAATATTTCCAATTAACTGATTCTCTTTTTCAATCTGTCTGTCCAGCACACTAATTTCATTGTCTAGGGTATTTAATACCATCTCATCTTCAATGCATAACTGATCTAAAAGCACAAGCCCTTCGCCAACTCTGCCATCAAATTTTTCCTTGCAAAGTTGACGCATTTTCTCTGCTGTACGCGTGTCCTGCGCGCATACAATACTTTCCATATATTGGCTAATGCTCCGTTTTAATTCCATGTATTCCACCCACTGCGCCTTTACTGCGTCCTTTAATTTCCCCTGTAACGTCTGATACAATCCAGTCTTAAAAATCTGTCGAAAAATATTCCCGCGTTCTTCTGTGCCAGCTAGCAAAAGCTTCTGAAAATCTCCCTGCGCAATCATTGCTATCTGTGTAAACTGTTTGCGGTCTAAACCAATCAGTTCAACCACTGCCCGTGTCACTTCTTTTGACTTTGTAACTGGCGTTCTGTTATCTGGATAAATCAACTCTGCCTCTGCTTTCTGTGTCGTGTAACCTGTTCCCCTTCCTTTCGGGCGCTGATACTCAGGATTGCGTTTTACAAAATAACGCTTTCCTCGATAATCAAATGTAAATGCGACAAAAGTTGGAACATCCTCCTGCGCATATTTGCTGCGAAACATGTCTGCCCGACGCACATCACCGCTCGCCTCCCCATATAAAGCATATGCTATCGCATCAAAAATCGTCGTCTTCCCTGCACCGGTGTCCCCCGTAATCAGATACAGACCCTGACCGCCCAGCCGCTCAAAATCAATCTCTGTAGTTCCTGCATATGGTCCAAACGCACTTAAAATCAACTTTATCGGCTTCATCTATGCTTGCCCCTTTCCGCTTCCTGTATTGCTTTCATTGCATTCCTCTATCAAACGCGCAACGAATGTTGTCTGCTCCTCACTCATTTTCTGATTGTTTTGCATCTCATAAAACGCTGCAAATAGCTCCAACTCCGATTTCTGTTCTATCTCCTCAGAGCGATCAATCACACAATTCTGTCGTGTACGGCTGTTATCATACTCCAACCGCATTAGATTTGGATAAATAATCCGCAGCTTTTGCAGACCATCTGGAATGTCTTCCTCGTCAGTCAACGTAATCTGTACATAATCCTCTGTATCTGTGTTCTGATAAAAAGATTTCGCTGTCACTTCCAGATAAGTCCCACGAATTTTGCGCATATCATGAAGTGGCACAAGCGGCACCATAGAGAGTGTGATATCTCCCTTTTTTCCAAGTTCCACCACTGTAACCGACTTCTCCTGCTCCGCTTCCGAAAACGAATACTTTAGCGGTGTGCCACAGTAGCGCACTGTCTCCCGCTTTATATGCTGCGGGCTGTGAATATGCCCTAATGCCACATAGTCGAACGCGTCAAAAACATCCGCGTCCACATTGTCCACCCCACCAACAGAGATCTCCTCAGAATCGCAGCGCCCCGCACCCGTCACAAACTGATGTGCTATTAAAATGTTGCGCTTCTGACTGTCCACGTTCATGTGTTCCACTGCAAATTTTACCGCATCATGATAGCTCTCCGGCATTGGTTTATTTTTCATATCTGGTATGTCCTCCAAGGCATGACGCACTACCACAGGCTTGATAAACGGAAGCAAATAAATACACAGCTCCCCATAAGAATCCTTCACTGTAAATTTAGCAGTCTCTCCATGATATACTGGCGACACAAATACCCCTCTGCCACGCATCAACTGTGCTCCAAATGCAATACGTTCCGCAGAATCATGGTTGCCACTCACCGCATAAACCTGTTTTCCACGGTTTGCAAGCGCTGTCAAAAACCAATCAAACACTTGCACTGCCTCGGCAGACGGCACTGACTTATCATAGATATCCCCTGCAATCATAACACCATCCGCTTGCTGCTTATCCGCAATTGCAAGAATTTGCCGCAAGATATACTTTTGATCTTCAAGCATAGAAAATTGGTTTACCCGTTTTCCAATATGTAAATCTGAGATATGTAATAATTTCATTCTACGTTTTCCTTCTCTCGTATAGTTCAGTTATCTATTTATTGTACAATCTTGTAACAGTTCAGCCTTCGGCTTCCTGTTATAAGCATCAAGCCATGCAAAACTACTTTGTGATGACTTGATGCATCTCAGTCACTATGTTATTTCACGGACTTTGCAGCAAGTGCAAAGTCCTAGGCTGAACTGTAACACAATCTTGCCTGATATAATTCTCTATTTTAATTGAAAAGTATCCATCAAACTTCTTAGCAAACTCGCCTGCGATGATAGTTCCTCACTGACAGCAGCACACTCTTCACCTGTAGCGGAATTGGACTGCACTACAGCAGAGATCTGATCAATCCCCACATTGACTTGCGTAATTGCCACAGTCTGTTGTTCTACAGCCTCCACTACTGTCGCCATCTTTGTTGTTACGCTATCTGCAATCTGATTAGTCTGTTGTAGAGCCTGGGTTACTTTATTCATAGCCTGACTTCCTTCATCGACAGTGACAATAGAGCGCTCGATCAGTTCTTTCGTTGCCTTCGCAGCCTCGTCGGACTTGCCTGCTAGATTTCGGACCTCCTCCGCAACTACAGCAAATCCCTTGCCAGCCGTACCTGCGCGCGCAGCTTCCACAGCGGCATTTAGGGCTAAAATATTTATCTGGAAAGCAATGCTCTCAATTGTGGAGATTATAGTGCTAATTTTCTCTGAAGAATCCGAAATATGGGTCATTGCTACATTCAACTCTTTAACATAATCCATGCTGACGCCCAACTTCGATCCGACCTGATTAACAAATTCTCCAGCTTCTCTTGCGGCAGCCACTGTGCGTCTGGCACTCTCAGAAATATCTGTGACCGTTGCCGAAACCTCCTCAACCGCGCTCGCCTGCTGTGTTGTGCCCTGCGCAAGTGACTGCGCCGTACCTGCCATCTGATCTGCTCCCGCTGAAACCTGTCCAGTGCTGGCAACAATCTTCCCCATAGTTCTATTTAATGCAGAACGAATGCTGTCTAGTGACTGCTTGATTGACTGAAAATCTCCTATGTAATCCTGTCTTGCAGAGAATGTTAGATCGCCTTTTGCAATTGCCCCCAACACATCAGAGATCTCACCGATATAGACCTGCATCTGCTGAATTGTCTTCTCAAATACCCGTCCCAAAATACCAATCTCGTCATTAGAATGCACCTGTAACCGTATCTCTTCCTTATCGGCCAACCCCAGATCTCCTTTTTCCAGGCGCTGTGCCATACGAGTAATCTCCCGTAAGGGTTGGGATATCCGTCTTGTCAAATATACAGCTAAAAACAGTACACAGCTAATAATAGTGATAAAACTCATGACAGAAATAACACGAATCACTTTTGCCGTTCCCTGTTTTGCGTCCGTTATTGGAAGTCCTGCAAAAATCAAACCAATTATCTCCTCGTTCACTCCTTTTATGGGAACATAAGAACACAGATAACTTTCTCCCAAAATATCCGCCTCTCCAACATAACTTTGCCCCTGTTCCAACACAATATCCTTCAATTCCAGAGACAGCTTTGTTCCTACCGCACGTTCACCATTTTGCATTACGGTACTGTACTTGCGAGTATCTCCCTCAAAAATGGTAAATTCACAACCCATGCGCTGTTTCATCTCATCCAACATCTGATTGATATCTTCGTCTTCTGACACCCTAATAAGTTCATAAGCCAACATATCTGTACCATTGACACAGCGCTCCTCTTGCATCCTTGTAATTAAATCGCGGAACATATAAACACATATTGTCACAGCAATCACAACAAAAAAGATCTGCATCACGGCCATCACGCATCCGATCTTCAATCCAATCCCTATACATCTTTTATGTCCTGTTTCATCTGACATTTGTTTTTCTCTCATCATTAGTTCCTCCGTTCTTCCAAATTGCATTCTTCTTCCTAAATCTCCAATATTTTATCATAACCTTAAATTGTTGAAAAGTGCTTCATCCAGATTTTGGAAATTATCTATTGTACCGCAAAAACGCCCATACAACATGTATGAACGTTTTTGCTACACCTATCTATAAAATAGAGTCAACCTACACGACCACCTTCACAATCATTTCGTTACTACCCTAAATTTATTTCCACTTAAACAACACAAATCCCCCAATGGCAATCAGTGCACCGAGAATTTTCCGCCAACTAAATGGCTGCTTTTCCACGCCAAACAACCCAAAGAGTTCTATCAAATACGCGACAATCAACTGTGCAATAACAATCAACATTACTGCCTTTGCCGGTCCAAGGGCGTCCATACTCTTAATAACAGTCAATGTAATAAATGCTCCTATAGCGCCGCCAAGCAGAAAATATTTAGGTTCCACGGCAAGTACTTCTCGAAAAGAAGTCCTGTCTGCAAACAACCACGCCACAATACACACAAGAAATGCTGTAAACTGCACAAACGCATTTGCCGCCCACATGCTCGATGACTCTGTCACTTTTGTGTTGAACACTCCCTGTACGCTCATCAACGCTCCCGATATCATTGCAATTAAAAATCCAATCATAATTGTAAACCTCCGTTTTCATTCTGGCAGCAATTGAGAGAACGCTGTCTTTCCTTATCTCCAATCAAAAACTGACGTTCTAATCAATTACCACCAATTTACAATTATCATTGGATTATTTAAAAAAAATATTCCTATTATATGCAAAACTATCAAATCTCTACTCAGATGTTCCCTGCGTTTCAGGTGTGACATCCAGCTCGCCTGTACCTTCCTCGTACTCAACAGCAGGCAACAACTCCACCTGCGGGTCCTCAATTGGCGTCTCTGTCACAGGCTCTCCTGCAAGTTGGGTTTTAATCTGCTCAGAAAGTTGTCGAAGCTGTGTGTTCGCATCCGCGCCACCCCAGACTTTCGCAAAACAAATTTCTAGCTCTACCCAGAAATTCGCTGTCTCTAACATTTTGGGAATTGGTACGGATTCCCGATAATTTTCCATAAATACGGCCTCTTTCGTATTCTCATAACTGTCGCGATTTACCGCTGAAAGCTTCCCTGTCATGCTGTACAAATCAGTGCTTGCATTTTTAATCAAAAACTCCATCAATCGCCCCGCGGACTCCTTATGCTCTGAATACCCATTGATAACCAATGCATTTGTCACTGACATGCCCCTAGTTGCAAGCTCCTGATTAATATCCGGTAGCTTTGCAAGTCCATACTCATATCCAAATTCACCATTTTCAGTCGCTTCATCAAGGCGCCGAATGCAGTCGCTCGTCGCAATCGTATAGATCGTTTTCCCCTCCTGAAACTCCTGCATAATTGTATCATAATTCGTCTCCTTGGTATCAATGGAAAAAAACTGATTCATCTCTTGATACACTTTAAGGCTGGACACAGACTCTGTATTATAAATGTCAATCAAAGATTTATCGTCCCCAGCAGCTCCGCCCGCCGATATATAATTTCCTATAAAAAAATAGTTATAAAAAATATCTGACACATCCCAGCGGAAGAAGTACTCCACATTCTCCGGCGTGGAATACTGGTCCGCAAAAGTCAAAATATCCACTATCGATGTCGGTATCAACTGTTCTGCGGTCACATTCTGCGCCACAGTTTCATTTTCGTCCCCGATATTCTCCCCATCTTCTGTCTCGTCGCTTCCCACACCGTTCGCTTCGTCCGCAATCTGTTGCAAATAAGTCTTGTTGTAAAGCAGCGCACTCGTTTCATAATACATTGGGCACGCCACATATTTTCCATCATACAAAACTGCATTTCGCGCTGCCTCGTGAAACAATTTATCCTCATAAATTGGCGCACTGTCCGGCAATTGTGTCGCAAGTCCTGCCAGATACGCTTTCTCAAGAGAATCATTGCTCAGTATATAAATGTCGGGGGTGTCCGCCTCCTCATTCAAGCTCGCCGCATTGACCGCTTCCAAATATTCAAGTCCTGATACCAAGTTCACATCAACTCGAATATCTGTGTTGTTATAAAATTCCAAAGCCTTACTGTTCAGATAGTCCGTCAGTGCATCATCTGTGTACCATAGATGAATCGTCTCTTTTCGATTGACAAGCTCTGTCAGGGAACTATTTGCTTTATCAGAGCCTGCGCGATACCAAAAGACAATGAACCAAACAAGCACCACTACAATCAATGCTGCCACTACACCAAACATTCTTTTTTTTATTCTATCATGCCTCATTAAAACTCCCCATAAATTATTTCTCGCGCTGCTCGTCTGCAAAGCACGCGTCAACAATCTCCATCATACTGTCCACATCCGCCTTCGACACAATGAGCGGCGGAATAAATCGAATGATATTCGTACCAGCATTGATTAACAAAAGCCCTTTTTCAATCGCTCTGTTAATAATCCCATTCACTGGCATGTCGCACTCTAACCCTTGCATTAGACCAACACCTCTGTGCGCCTTGATACAATCATATTTTGCCGTCAATTCCTCTAATTTCTTATATAAATAAGTACCTGTCTCATTCACATTTGCCAAAATCTGCTGCTCCTCAAACAAGTCAATCACCTTGGAAATTGCTGTGCAAGCAAGCGGATTTCCGCCATAGGTCGTTCCATGATCACCGCTGGTGAGCGACTGTTTTGCCACTTTCTCTGATATCAAAAATGCACCGACTGGAACACCACACCCAATTGCCTTAGCGCTCGTCATTATATCCGGTTTTACGTCGTACTGCTGCCATGCAAACATAGTGCCCGTGCGCCCCATACCACACTGAATTTCGTCCAGAATTAACAGTATATCCCGCTCATCACAAAGCGCTCTCACCTGCTTCATAAACGTTTCTGTCGCTGGATATATTCCCCCTTCGCCCTGTACAGTCTCAAAAATAATCGCGCATGTCTTGTCTGTCACTTGTGCCTGCACACTCTCAAAATCATTGAAATCAGCAAATTTTACATTGCCAATCAAAGGCTCAAACGCCTCCCTGTAATGCGGATTTCCTGTCACAGAAAGTGCGCCCATTGTGCGCCCATGAAAAGAATGGTTCATAGCAATTATCTCATGGTCCGTATGGCCATCCCTCAAAAACGCATATTTCCGCGCCGCCTTCAGCGCACCCTCGACCGCCTCTGCACCACTGTTTGTAAAAAATACTCTGTCCATGCCAGAAATCTTTTTCAGTTTCTTTGCCGCCTCAATCGCAGGAATATTATAATAGTAATTTGAGGTGTGAATCACCTTGTCAATCTGCGCCTTCAACGCATCATTGTAGGCTTTGTTATTGTATCCAAGCGCAAACACTGCAATGCCTGCCACAAAATCAAGATATTTTTTCCCTTCAATGTCATATAAGTACATGCCGTCGCCCCTGTCCCAAACAACCTGATAACGATTGTAGGTGTGGAGCAGCGCTGCCTCCGCCTCGTCAATATATTCCTTCATATTCATTCCAATTGTCCTCCGTTTATTCCATATCCATACTTTCTAAATCCTCGTCCTTAACAATTGCTGTGCCAATACCGTTTCTGGTGAAGATCTCCAACAGAAGACAGTGTGGAATCCGCCCGTCAAGGATATGCACACGGTTGACGCCATTTTTGATTGCGCTGGTGCAATTGCCAAGTTTGGGCAGCATACCGCCGCCAATAAAACCGTCCGCTATCAGTTTCTCCGCCTGTGACGCTGAGATTCTTGAGATAAAGGAAGATTTATCATTGATATCCTTGTAAAGCCCCTCAATATCAGTTAAAAATGCAAGTTTTTCCGCACCGACCGCCTTCGCAATCGCACACGCCGCATCATCCGCATTGATATTGTAAGTCTGAAAATTGTCGTCAAGACCAATCGGCGCCACAATTGGTAGAAAATCCTTCTCTATTAAGTCAAACAACACTTTAGGATTAACCTCCTTAATATCGCCCACAAAGCCAATATCCTGTCCGTCCGCATATTTTTTATTCACTTTTAACAGACCACCGTCCTTGCCACTAACACCAACCGCCTTTACACCGAGCTCCTGCACCATAGTCACAAGACTCTTGTTGACCTTATTCAACACCATCTCCGCAATTTCCATCGTGGCGTCATCTGTGACACGCAGACCATTTACAAATTGCGCCTCCATGCCGACCTTTTCCACCCAGCGGCTAATTTCCTTACCACCACCATGCACAATAATCGGTTTAAATCCTACCAGCTTTAAGAGTGTCACATCTTTAATAACATTTTTCTGTAACTCCTCGTTACTCATAGCACTTCCACCGTATTTTACAACAATATATTTTCTGTTAAATTTCTGTATGTAGGGAAGTGCTTCAATGAGCACTTCCGCCTTAGACAGAATCTTGTTCATATCCTGTTCTTTCATTTCATTTTTATCTCCTTAAAATCTTTGCATTAACTCCTATAATCCGCGTTAATTTTCACATAGTCATACGTCAAATCACAACCCCATGCCGTCGCTGTCGCCGCCCCCATGTTCATATCAACAAGCACTGTAACCTTTGGCTCTGACAATATTTTTGTGGCTTCCTCCTCGCTGTAATCTGTCGCCGCCCCGTCCTTGTAAATCAGCATTTTTCCTGCCTTACTCTCAAAGTATAGCGCCACCTTATTTGGGTCAAACATCACACCAGAATAGCCAAGTGCACACAAAAATCTGCCAAAATTTGCATCATGCCCATAGATCGCCGCCTTGCAAAGACTTGATCCAATCACTGACTTTGCCAAAATGCGCGCATCCTGTTTCGTCGCAGCATTGATGACTGTGGTCTCAAACAATGCTGTCGCACCCTCACCGTCCCCTGCCATTTTTCTTGCAAGATAAGTGTTGACAAAATTAAGTGCCTCGCAGAACGCATCATAATCTGCGCCTTTTTGTGTAATCTCTGCATTTCCTGCCAAACCATTTGCCAGCAAAAGACAGGTGTCATTTGTCGAGGTATCGCCATCGACAGATATCATGTTGTAGGAATCAATAATACTGTTGCCAAGCGCCTCCTGCAAAAGTGTCTTGCTGATTGCCGCGTCAGTTGTAATGTAGGCAAGCATCGTACACATATTTGGATGAATCATACCAGAGCCCTTACTCATACCACCAATTGTAACAGTCTTGCCGTCAAGAGTAATTGTCACTGCAATTTCTTTATTGACTGTATCAGTTGTCATAATTGCCTTGGAAGCTGTCGTTCCCGCTTCAAGTGAGCCGTCCCGCGCCGACACAAGTTTTCTGATGCCCTCGTTAATACGCTCCATAGGAAGCTGCATACCAATCACGCCAGTGGAACCAACTAACACAGAATTTTCAGGAATCTGCAATAGTTCTGATGTTGTATGTGCTTCCTCGCGGCAATAATCCATGCCCTGTTTTCCTGTACATGCATTCGCAATCCCAGCATTCACAACAACTGCCTGCGCATAAGGACTATTTTCCACAATCTCCTTATCCCACAATACGGGTGCCGCCTTCACCACATTGGTTGTGAAAGTTCCCGCTACTTTACATGGCGCGGTACTGTAAATCAACGCCATATCCATTCTGTCTTTGTATTTGATATTTGCCGCCGTGCCCGCTGCCTCAAAGCCCTTTGCCGCAGTCACGCCACCTTGTATTTGTTCCATATTTGTATTCCTTTCTTTTTTCATATAAATATTTTATCTATTGAACGCCTCAATATTTTCACTGTTAAGCACAAAATCATAATAGTTCAAATCCTCGCGCTGCTTCCAGCCAACACTATGCCAGAACGCGTTCCCAATATCATTTTTGGTAAATGCAATCAGACTCACTTTATTAATCTGCTCCTGCCGCAACGCATCCATGCAAAACACTACCATGTTCTTTCCAATGCCGCGCCTGCGATACGCCGGATTCACACACACATGATACAGACAGCCGCGCCTGCCATCATGCCCACACAAGATAGCTCCCACTATCATTCCATCCTCCACCGCCACGACACTTGTCGTTGGATTTCTCCGTAGAAAACGGTCCACACCCGTTCGCGAATCGTCAATACTTCTGATGGCAAATCCCTTGATTGTCATCCACAGTGCCCGAACTTGATCGTAATCCTCAATTGTCATCAATCTAACCATATCAATATGCCATCCTCTCTAATAAGACCTTTTACCATAATAATTTATTATAGGAAGAAATACAACTATTTTCCCTAAAATATTCTATCTTTATATATTCCGTTCACACTCAAACTCCCGCAAAAGCATCTCGATTAATAAAAACATTCTAGCAAAACTATCATAAGAAATTTTTATTTCTGGAAATCGTGGATTTATTTTTACTGCTCCATACACTTTAGGCTGTGCATATTTTTGTATAATATCACTCAGCAAAACACCACTTTCCATCAATCGGAGTCCCCATCTGCCATCCTTGGTGCTATAACTGTAACACATATCTCCGATGGCTTTTATATTTTCGTTCGTTTGCGCTGTTTGCTGGAAAAAACGGTCAGAAAACACTTTTCTATTATATTTTTCCTCGCCTAATTGTATTTTCTTTCTCAGCCAACGCAGATAGTGATTAAAATTCCTCCATAAATGACTTGAAGCTTCTACATCATAATCAAGTCCTACGAGAATCCCAATTATCACGCGGTTGACGGACGCTATCTTTTCTCTTTGAACCCCGAACTGCCTAGCTATCATTTCCTCAATTTCTTCGTTGTATTCTATGTATCGATAAAAATATTCACTGACGGTAATCGGACATTCTTTAAAGTAAAACCCATACCAAGTATTTTCCACATAACCATAATTGTGCACTCTTCCAAAGCTGAACTTTTCAAAGATTGATTTATACGCCTCCTTGTTTAACTCCGCCCAGCACGCCTTGGCGTATTTTTTCTCTTTCCCAGAAATGACACGATTTAACAAAATATCAACACAATCAAATAAATCTTTCACAAGCATTACCTTCCTTCTAATTTTCTAGCCCCCAACCGCCTCGACATACAAAATGGTGCCGGACGCATTGAGATAAACATTTGTGTACATCTTCTGTGTATCTTTCACATCTGTCTGAAAAGCAAACGCAGCATTCTCAACAAGTCTCCATTTTTGTCCTCTTACTTCTTCTGGCTCATAATACAACTCGATTGTTGCAGCTTTATCATCAATTGTCATTCCCTGTAAAGTGTCGCTAATGTCCTCATTATAAAATGCAAAAATATAAATTGTTGTTGTCACCAAGCCAATTCCTCCCAACGATTTACTGCACCACTTTATCTCTGATGTCTTTGGCAAATCTGGAAAATGGCTGTAAATCGGTTCGGTTTCTGTACTTGTCATAACAGAGTCCCTGCCTTTTGCTCCCAACGCGAAAAAAACTACCAACACAAAACATGTCACTCCGGCAGCCAACACCAACAATGTAATGCAAACTCTTTTCATCTTGCTCCTCCATCAAAACAATCCGGCAGTTTTCTTGAATTTTTATTCATATATTCTGTATATTATTCACTCATTTCTCTATATTTTACACTTTTATTCATTTTTGTCAACTAAAAACTGTATAAATTAACTCTTGATTTATACAATGCAATGATGTATAGTAGCAATAGAACGTTCAAAACTATTTGCGTACTCAAAAATATCTTAAAGGTCCAAAAACAAAGGACAAAACAAAAATCTAGGAAAGGAAAAACTAATTTGGCATATACATTTTATATATGCTTTTAGTAGCAAAATTACAATGAAAGAAAAAGTAGTACTAGCCTATTCTGGCGGGCTTGACACCACCGCAATTATACCTTGGCTCAAGGAGAATTTCGACTATGAAGTGATCTGTGTCTGTGTTGATTGTGGCCAGGAGGAGGAACTTGACGGTCTTGAGGAGCGTGCAAAATCCTGTGGCGCCGAAAAACTTTATATTGAAAATGTAATTGACGAATTTTGCGACGAATACATTATTCCATGCGTGCAGGCAAATGCTATCTATGAAAATAAATACCTTCTGGGAACTTCTATGGCAAGACCTCTCATTGCAAAGAAGCTTGTAGAAATCGCAAGAAAAGAAGGCGCTACAGCCATCTGCCACGGCGCTACTGGTAAAGGAAACGATCAGATCCGCTTTGAGCTTGGCATTAAAGCATTGGCACCCGATATTAAAATTATCGCTGCTTGGAGAAATGACAAGTGGACAATGGATTCCCGCGAATCCGAAATTGAATATTGCAAAGCGCATGGCATCCACCTTCCATTTTCTGCGGACAGCTCCTACAGCCGCGACAGAAATATCTGGCACATTAGCCATGAAGGGCTTGAGTTAGAAAATCCTGCCAACGAGCCAAACTATGATCATCTACTTGTGTTAGGCACCACACCAGAAAAAGCACCAGAAGAAGGCGAGTATGTAACCATGACCTTTGAGAAAGGCGTTCCAAAATCTGTAAATGGAAAACAAATGAAAGTTTCTGAAATTATTAAAGAACTAAACAGACTTGGCGGAAAGCACGGCATTGGTATTGTTGACATTGTAGAAAATCGTGTTGTAGGCATGAAATCCCGCGGCGTTTATGAGACACCAGGCGGAACCATTCTTATGGAAGCACACCAGCAGCTTGAAGAATTAATTCTTGACCGTGACACATACACACTGAAAAAAGAAATGGGAAATAAACTTGCTGATACAGTATATGAAGGAAAATGGTTCACACCAAAACGCGAGGCAATTCAGGCATTTATTGAAAAGACACAGGAGTATGTAACTGGCGAAGTAAAGTTCAAACTTTACAAAGGCAACATTATTAAGGCTGGTGAGACAAGCCCTTACTCTCTCTATAATGAAAGTATTGCGTCCTTCACAACAGGCGACTTGTATGACCATCACGATGCAGAGGGATTTATTAATCTCTTTGGCTTGTCCTGCAAAGTGCGCGCAATGAAGATGCAAGAAAACGAGCAATAAAGAATTTCGAGTATATAACAAAAGCTCAATATTATGAATATTTATTACATTGTTATATTTTATTTGCTTATGATTAATATAGCTGGTTTTGTTGTGATGGGTATCGACAAGCAAAAGGCCATCAAAAAGCGCTGGCGCATTCGGGAATCTACTCTTTTTCTTATCGCACTTGTTGGCGGAAGTTTTGGTTCTATTGTTGGTATGCGCATATTTCATCACAAAACCAAGCATTGGTATTTTGTGTGCGGTATGCCGCTGATATTGATTTTTCAAATTGCAATTGCAGTATTTTTAATACAATATTTTTAATGCGTATTTCTAATAACAACTGAAAGCTAAGAAACTTCCATTTGTGGGTTGCCAATCCAACGCCCTGTTCGTATTGCCATAAATGGCACGCAGACAGTTCATTGAATTATAGTAAACGACAAAATAATTTGCCGTTTACTATAAATGAATGCACACGTCCGCATAGGGAAGTTTGTTGCTTACGCAACATGCGGACGGCGCAAATGGAAACGACCTAAGTCGTTTCCTATACAACTGCACAGATGGAAAAATTTTATTTTTGCAACATTTCTATTTCGCGTTTTGCGGCCTGGAGAATCCAGTCTACCGCTGCCTCAGCATGGATCGGCAGATTTTCAGAGGCAAGGTCCGTTTCGGATTGTTCTATTCCTGTGTAAAATGCCTGCAAAGCGTATTTTGCCAACAACGCAGATACGCGTCCTCTCTCTATCGAATCCTCTGTTCCCAGCACAACAATAACCAAGTCATTTTTGATAGTTCCATTGTCCGCAACTAGAGATGTAACCAGACAAGCACCAGATTTATTTGTCGTTCCAGTCTTGAGTCCAGTGACTTCAGGCATATTGCGCAAAAGCGGATTTGTATTTTTCACCTCAAGGTCAAGTGACTGCAAAGTCGCCGTTTCCATAGAAGTAATATTTTTCACCTGCGGATAAACTTTCAAAAAATACGACACCAACCGAAACATATCTTTTGCACTCATACGATTCTGACGTTTTGCAGGAATAGAATCTTCTGTAAAGGAGGGCAGACCATTACTGTTAAAAAATACTGCCTGAGACAACCCTAATTCCAATGCTTTTTGATTCATCAATTGTACAAAAGCTTCCTCTGAACCAGCAATTGTTTCCGCAAGGCATAGCGCACATTCATTGCTAGATGGTAAAAGTGCCCCTATCAAAAGTTCCTGCACAGTAATCTGCTGTCCCACTTCAAAAGGAATCACTCCATCACTCGAAGCAGATAATTTCTGAACTGCCTCCGAAACAGCAACCGTCTGTCCCAAAGAAATCTGCCCTGATGCTATAGCCTCCATTGTCAGTAAACATGTCATTAACTTAGAAGTACTCGCAATAGGATAAGAGGTATCCGATTGATATTGATAATAAACCTCTCCTGTGGTTGCATTTCCAACCAACACACCATTCACTCCATAAAAATATCCTGTCTGTTCCAAATCTGTAGGAGAAATTATAAAAGAGTTTTGCGTATTCACCTGCAAAATACCAGTGTTTAAAACAGCAATATCCATATCCAGAATCATAGCCAAGTCCGCTGCCATCATAAAACAATCGTAACCGCCAGAAGGCAGTGCTAAAATCATTGTGTAATAAAATACCTTTTGTCCGTCTACCTGAAACTCATTTCGCCGCAAAGAAATATCTGGATTCTTACTGTTTTCCCAAGATGTATTCTCTCCCCCTACTGGCACATAAGTCTTTCCCAAATTCAAAGCAATAGAATTTTTTGTGATTTCCAAAGAAAAAGATTTGCTTGTATCCTTTAACACCATAGCAATATCTCGCAGAGAAAAATAAGTGTTGTAATCATAACTATAATCCAATGTTTTCACAGTGGCAGTTGCACCAGTATCAGTCTGTACTTGATAGATTTTTGGTATCTCATATCCTGCATCTGCCCCCATCGGAAAAATACAACAAATTAAGATTATAGCCAAAATAAGAACGCTTATTTTCTGTAAGATTACTTTCATAAAATTCCCCCATTCTTATTCAATTCTATAAATTTCACGGAATGCGCAGTTCAGCGCATTCCTGACCCATGTAGTAATCAAGCATCAAATTTTCGTGTAAAAATCCGCACTGAGCACTCGTTCGCTTTATTGACACTCTTTTGATACGTATAGAAAAGAAACTCATTTTTCGTTTCCTGTAATGTATATATGACAGAATTATGATTTGAAAAATCATCAGACAAAATCAAAGTAGAATCCTTCCGAATATAATGCTCCTCTCTTGTACTGACCGATGCGCCATCATCAAACTGCCTTGTCAGAATACCATTTACTGTTTGATAAGTACCACTACCATCATACTGTGCTTGCAGTTCTTCCAACGAAGGTAGTAAACGCGGACCACAAGTCATTAAATACGAAACAATAGACATTCCAAATGTTTCTTCCACAAGCGCCTCAACCGCTTCCTCACTCATTGCATATCCCGCCATATAAAGTCTCTGCGTTAATAATTCCCGAAAAGCCGCGGCAAACGCTTCATAAGCAACTTGATTACAAGTATCATAACTTTCTTGCAAAACATTACATTGAAAAGTTCCCTTCGCGTGTGCAGTCTGTTCCAAAGTCAAATTAATATCAACAGTCAGCCCTTGCATATAAAACTTTATTTCTTCCATAGAAATAGAAACTGCTTCTATATCTTGCAGCCAGTCAAGCGCTGTGACAGCCGCCTGATCTGTCATATCCAGCTTTGCAGTCCATTGACCAGAAAGGTTTCTGTCACCAGACGCAAAAAAATACAAATATGCCAGAATTACAGTGGAGATAATTAAAGCGGGAAACAAAACGGCAAATATTACTATCTTTCCTATTTTTTTCATTCTCTATTTTCCCCTCCAAATTTTCAATCAATCTTGTAAGAACAACCCACTTGTATCGCAATTCACAAAATGCGTATCTTCTATGGAACCTTTTACTGTCACATTGCAAAATGTGACAGCGTTATATTGATTATCAAACAATCCAATTCCATCTTCCACAAACTCCACTTTCACATGTTCCATCTGTATATCTGAAAATTTACTGCACGAAATATCATTTGTCTTGTAAAAAATATGTTCCATCTTTCCCTTTTTTATTTCTGAACAGAAGAAAACCCCCTCACCATTCCATCTAATTTCTCTAAATATACAATGAAAAAATTGATTTTGATTTGCATTGAATATCCCTTCTTCTTTTTCCATACAGTTTCCTTCAAACAGACAATTCTGAAACAAATTATCACTTAATTGTACATAATTTTCTTCAAATATATCATGAAAAACACAATTAATAAATTGACATTGTTCTATCGAAACCCAGCCTGTTTTAAAATGATTGTCAAATACCACATTCCGAAAAAGACATTCGCGCACACAAATATCCTCTGTCTCTATTCCTTCTATACAACAGTTTTCTATCTCCATCTTAATAAAGCGAATATTTTTAGACGTTATTCCTGTAATTTTTTGATTCTCTATTTTTTGTTTCAAAAAACGTATACATTCTTGGGGCTGATACATTTGTTTTGTAGATTCTTTTATTTCCCTTCTTGCTTCCATTATTTCCGCGATCATCTTCCGGTCATTGACGATTTCCAAATCTGTTATCCGCTTGTCACTTTTCGGTACACCAAAACAGACAAGCAAATCAGGAGAAAGCAGATAATGATAATGCACAATATAAAAAATATCATTATAATCATAAAAATCACTTGGATATCGCCAATAGTATCTCTCATAATCCTCCTCATGATAATAAACAAAAGTTGGGTTTCCATATTTTTTAATTATTTTACTAAGAGGATCACCCATTTTGATATCAAATCCCATATCAGCAATCAATTTATTCGCAATATAAAATAATTTCTTATCATAATTTAAAATCGCATGAAACCGCACTACAGAGACATCTTTCTTATCCTTTTTTCTATACAAAATCACGCTGTCAAATCCATACAACTCTGCACTCCCAGGAACATCTGCATAGTTAAAATCCGGTTCAAAAGTATAATCTTCCTCCAATAAATTTTTTAAAGATAAATCTTTTATATTCATTCTTCGGCAGCTCCTCTGTAACCTATTATTCTTTCTTAGTGGGTTTTATGGATAGCGCATGAAGCATTTCTATACGATCCCACGCATCTCCATACTCCCGCACAATGGTCACAATTCCCAATAGGCGCAAAGGGTCAAGTGCCGTAAATGTCTTTCCTTCTTTTTCGGCGTTCCATTTAAAATAGTCCTTACCATCCCACCCATTTTCACTTGTTAAGGAAATACTGTACCCCCAGTCAACCAACTTATTGATTGCATATGGATACATTTCTACATGATCTTCTATCTTGTTTGGCAAGAGTTCTGGATAAGTCCCCAAAAATTTAAAATATCCAAACGCATCATTTTGGATTTCCTGTACTTCACCTTCATATTTCATTCTGCCAATAATAATAACCGTATTATATTGTCTATCAAAAGGATTCGGATAATCTCTTTTCAATAAATTCAAATCAAACACTGCCGCATCCGCAAAGATTTCGTCAATATCATTTGACATCTGCGTATTTACAATCGCAGTATAATACTCGTCATCATAATAATTAATATGAAAATCAATCCCAAACTGAGAGCCAATACAATCCATCTCCAATAATGTCAAATATTGTTCCAAATACCGCTCAAGAATTTTTTTCGATTGACAAATCCCCACAAAAACAGAAAGATATAAATTATTTCTAAAATCATATCCTTTTTGTTTTATCTTTTTCATCTTAATCCCCCTCAATCTGAGCCGGATCAAGTATCTTCCCCCACATCAGTTCCATATTATCCAATTCTCCTGGTATAGGCTTAATAGAAAAACATTTGGCTGCATCACTGTGCCTCCAATTCTCTCCATACTCTTGTACAATTGTGATAAAGCCCAATAACCGAAGTGGATTCTTTGCGGAATATGTTTTTTCATCTTTTTCTGCCAGCCATTCATATAAATCATTACAATCAGCGGAATCCTGAACATATGAAACTTTATATCCCCACTGCACCAATTTATAAATCGCATATTTATATGTATTTGCAGCATCTACTATCACAGTAGTAGTTTTCTCTCCATAGTCAATAGAATTCTGTTCATCAACTCCCCCCATCTTGCTAGCTTCCCCTCTCCTATAATTCCTTTGTTTAAAATAACGCCTCTACGCACTCAGGAAACTCTATCTCTGATATCCAGTCATCACGAATCATATATAACGCAACCAATTGAATTGGGTCTGTTGCATATAAAGTTAAATCAGTACGCTCTGCTTTCCACTCCCATTCAAACATCTCATTGTTAGGTTCCATAGAAAGCTGAAAATTATTTTTCATCAGATAATCAATACTAAGATTAGTCAAAGTTGTCTGACTCACCATTCAAATCACCTTCGCTCGATAAAAATCATTCTATCAAAACTTCTGCTCCTACCGTTAAACGTCTTCCCTACTCTATCTAATACGCATCAAATAATTTTGGGATAATTTGTTCTACACAGGCAATCAACACATTTTTCCTATATCAAAATAAATTCTCAAGATAGCTATCAAACGCTTTCATCACACTTGTATTCTCAAATTCTGTCAACTGCTCTCGGACAGCACGAAAGTACCATTCCTGTTTTGTTTTGTCCGGCTGATTAAATTTTGTCCAGATATTGCCACTTATATGGCGCTGTTCCTTTACAATGGACTCCAAATTCGCAGTCTTGTCCGCAAGAACAATCATTTTTGTGTCAAGAGAAGCTCTTTTTAAATGTTCAATCGTCTCTCGCTTGCGAATTTCCCATGTCTGCGAAGCAGGTATATTGCGGCGTTTATTTTCTGTTTCCGTCTCCACAAGACTAGCAACCCTATCCCCAAACTCGTTTTTCAAGTCATCGAGTGTCACCCAAGTATCCTCAACTGTGTCATGTAAAATCGCCGCCTGTAACACCGCTGTATCCTTTGTAAGTTCCATTGCATAATTCATAGTAGTAATAATATGTGCAATATATGGAATCTCCGTTTTCTTTCTAAGTTGTCCCGCGTGCGCCTCGGCAGCGTATATATATGCCCTGTAAAGCTGTGTATCCAATCCTGCAACAGACGGAAAAAGGGCTGGTTTTTCCGCCAATCCCTTTTCTTGATAACAGCACGCAAAGCACCCCGAAACGCTCAACGTCCTATCTGTAAAACAAGGACATCCGCGCCCGCAAACTTGCTGTTCCTTTTTATAGTTTAATTTGCAATTCACTGCCCTACAATAAAAATATCCATCACTGTCTGCAATCACAACATGTTCATCTCTGTTCATTGCTACTAATCCTTTTTGGTAAACTGTATAATCCAGGCTTTTGCTTCTTTTCCGTCCTTTTCCTTATAAGTGCCATACTCCATGCTATAGGTAAATGAAACGCCCTGTTCCGCCTTTATTTCATCTATCACACTTTCTAGCGTCTTTTTTGCCTTACTCTCATCGCTTCCAATCCCTGTACTTTTAAAGACAGTTCCAAATTTCTTTATATCGTAGCGAATCGCACGATTCAGTGCAAGTTTCAACTCTTTCTCATTTCGGAACGGTCCTGAAATGCTATTGCTCAGATACCGATTTCTGTAATTGATAAGATATGCCTGCATGGTTATCGCCGCAACATTCTTGTCCAATTTTGCCTCATTTTCATAGGTTTCCTTCAGATATTTACCGCTGTCCTGCAAAATACAAAAATCCTGCAATGCATAGCCCATCAAAAAAGAATCCAGATATTTAATATAGGTATTTGCATCCATATCCTCGACATCATCTCGGTCAAAATCTCCTAGTTCTGCATTATCAAAAAAGGAAAATGTTCCTCTAGTCAATGTTAAGATATCTGATCCAACTACAACGCCAACCCCGCCTGTATTAGGAGAAACCAAACCATCTCCTGGCACATAGTATGTGCCATTGAGTGAAATCTGGAACCATCCATTAGAAGTGATTCCAGTTACATCAACAGGAAGATCCTTTGCTATCACAGTCACAACACCCGAATTAATATCAGGTCGTCTATATACTTTTGTGTTATCATTGCTGTAAAGCACTGCTTTGCTCTGCGTAACAGTAAACTCCGCCGCATAAATCCTTTGCAATGAAAAGTTTCCCCCTGCTGTCTGCGCTGAGGTTGCCGCAATCACGGCAGCCAACAGTGCTCCAGTTATCTTTATTCGCATTTCCTTCGTTTTTCTCATACCCTTTTCCCCATCACTTCCATTTCATTATTTCCAGATGCCAACCCGATCCTTTGGTGCCACATACATACCATCTGTCTCCTTGATATCATAAATCTTGTAAAAGGCATCACAGGAACTTAAAACCGCATTGACCCGCACTTTATTAGGTGAATGCGTATCAGTGTTTAAAAGATACATCATAAAACTTGCTGTATCCTCACTCGCCCAGTTGTATGTCATCTGCCCAAAGGCTTCGTCAAGCGCTTTTGCATCATTTCCTATAATTGAAGAAATACAGGTCATTGCCCCTAAATCGGCAATGTTTTCCATCAAGGTTAAATCCCCATTGACCTTGACACCCATCATCTCATAATTGCTGTAATAATCAATGATCGACTGCGACATTCTTTTGTACTCTGCCATTTCCTCCTCTGTCCACCAAACATTGTAATTGCCATATTCATCATACAATGCGCCGCTGGAATCAAATGCATGGCTAACCTCATGCGCGATAACAAATCCAATCCCTCCTAGATTGGCCCCATAGCTATTGTCACTGTCGTAAAATGGCGCCTGCAAAATTGCTGCCGGAAAGATAATTTCATTATTTAAAGGATCATACATTGCATTGATAGTCTGTGGCGTCACATCCCACTCTGATCGGTCAACTTTTGTTCCAAGTTTGTTTAAACTATCATCAATTGCAACCTGCATACTCACCAACATATTGGACAACAAGCTTCCTCCCTCTGAGATTGGAGTTACCTGCATCATATCGCGTGCAGCCGGCCATCGATCTGGATAGCCAATCTTAACTTGCATTGTCTCAAGCTTGCGAATTGCCTTTTTTTTCGTCGCCTCACTCATCCACTCTTGACGATTGATAATTGTCTCATACTCCTTCAAAATCTGAGCAATCATCTTCTCCACTGCTTCTTTGTCCTCAGCCGAAAAGTGTTCTTTGACATAGATCATACCAAAATCCCACGGAAGCATCTCCTGCGTCAGTTTTTTCCATGTTTTTTCATCGCCCCAACTTTCAGTGATGCCATACAACGCATTTTTCATATCATCACTGAGTTTTGCATAGGTCGCATTGGCATATTTTGCTGTGTCGTTGAGCATTACAAAGGTTGAATAATCTTTCAATGCTTGCAGATTTTCCTCCACCAGCAACGAATTGATTTTTTTTGCCTGTTCCACATCCATCACAATATATTTATCTTGACCATCCACGTGAAGCGTCTCAAGCATTTTAGGCACATCAACATTTGTGAAAAGACGTTGCAAATCGTCTTGTGTATATACATTATAGGTGAGTGCAGGGTCATATTTCTGTTCTGTTGTCAGTGATGATGCACAGATATCCCGCAGCAACTCCTCAATAGAATCCGTACTCTGCGCCGCCTCATTTGCAGTCATGCCAAATTCCATCAACATATCATTGACATAATCCAGATACATATCCACGTATTCCTGCGTGTTTTCTCCCTCAATATATTCCTTTCCAATCAAGGTGTCCGCATACATCATATACACTGCATACTCACTGGAATCCGCCTTATCCTGCATAATATTATATCCGCCAACAATGCTGCTAAATCCAAACTCACCGCTCAACTGCGCCAGCGCATCCACATATTCCTCTATTGTCGAAGCATTCCGAATGCTGTCCATATGCGGCTTCAATGGTCCAAGTCCTGTCTCATTGCGGTTTTCCATATTTGTCACACACTCGTACATGTCCTTAATTTTCTGTTCCGAACTGCCCCGCTCATAAGTTTTTCCATCATTTGCGAGCTCCTCAATTATGTCCTCCATCTCACTACTCACAACGGCACTTAACTCACTAAACCAATCCCAGTGTGCATCTGTAGCTGAAAGCTCAATCTTTGAGAGCAAATTCTGATTTACATATTCATAATAATCATCTTGATAGCGGACCTCTTCTTCCTCGTCAGTCTTCTCCCCCTCCAGAATCTTGTCTGCAAGCTCCTCATCCTGTAACTCCTTCTCGTCAGCCGCTGTCTTTTCTGTATCTTTTTTATCCTTTTTTGCACTGTTGAACAGCTCCTTAATACTGCTCTGCGTTCTGTTGGAGGCCGTAATATTGCCTTCCTCTTTCCTTGCATTGCACCCTGTCAGTTGCAGGGCAAGAATCACCGCCATAAAAAGCGCTAATACTCGTTTTTTCATGTCTGCTAACCTTTCTTTTTCATGCACTTAATTCATATACAGCTCTTCCTGAATCGATTCCTGCCGCACTAGAACAAACAATTCCTATAATCAAAAAATATTTTATATAAACTTATATTAACTATATGAATATCCAAAACCATTCATGCAGAAATCTATTTCACAGATATACTTATCTTATACCAAAACTGTGGAAAACACAATAATTCTGTAAAAATTTAATATTGCGCAGGTAATAGTTGGTAACAGTTCAGATAGGTATTTGCACTTTGCTGCAAATACCGTAAGACAACATGGTGGCTGCAAGCAAAAATCCATCGCCAAAGGCGATTTTGCATGGATTTTGTCCGTAACAGTGAAGGTATCTGAACTGTTACAATAGTTGTTACTTTTCATAGGGCAGAAATATGTATGTACTGGGCATAAAGTAAAAACAAAACACCCTGCCCTAATACAGCAGAGTGTTTTGCCTTTTATACACACGGATGCGGAAAGGAAATAGATTACTCAATTGCGCCAACTGGCTCTTCCTGAATGACCAAGCTCTCTTTCGGTGCTTCATCTTCAAAATCCGTTTCCAAGTCAGCATCTAAATCTAAGGTTGCATCTGTGTCTGAAACAGTAGTATCAAACTCAAAATCATCCACAAAATCCAATGTTGAATCCAAATCCACATCTGTGTTCAACTTTACATTTCTGTAGCGCCTCAGCCCCGTTCCAGCAGGAATCAACTTTCCGATAATAACATTTTCCTTCAAACCAATCAACGGGTCAATTTTTCCCTTGATAGCCGCCTCTGTAAGAACTTTTGTCGTCTCCTGGAAGGAAGCCGCAGAGAGGAAGGAACTTGTGGCAAGTGCTGCCTTTGTAATACCTAAGATCACGTCTTTATATTCTGCTGGCTGCTTTCCTTCCGCTAAAAGCCGCTCATTGATATCTTCCAACTCAATGCCATCCACTAGCGTTCCAGGAAGAAATTCTGTGTCACCACTCGTCTCAATCCGTTTCTTCTTGAGCATCTGGCGCACAATCACCTCAATATGCTTGTCAGCGATATCCACACCTTGCAGACGGTAAACACGCTGCACTTCTCGCAAAAGATAATTCTGAACGGCGTCAATCTTCTTGATTTCTAGTAAGTCATGCGGATTAATACTACCCTCTGTCAACTCATCTCCTGCTTCCAACTCCGCACCATCTGCAATCTTAATGCGGGAACCATATGGAATCAGATACGTTTTCTCATTGATTCCATCGGAAACAATAATCTCACGCTTTTTCTTGGTGTCCTTAATTGTTGCTGTGCCACCAAACTCAGCGATAATTGCAAGTCCTTTCGGCTTTCTCGCCTCAAAAAGCTCCTCGACACGTGGAAGACCTTGTGTGATATCATCACCGGCAACGCCGCCACTGTGGAATGTTCTCATAGTAAGCTGCGTACCTGGCTCACCGATTGACTGCGCCGCAATAATTCCAACTGCCTCACCAATCTGAACTGCCTCGCCCGTCGCCATATTTGCGCCGTAACACTTTGCACAGATACCAATATGAGACTTGCAGCAAAGAATATTCCGAATCTTTACCTTCTCAATTGGCTCGCCTTTCTCGTCCACACCCCTACTCAAAATCTTTGCTGCCCTGCTCGGAGTAATCATGTGATTTCTCTCCACAAGAATATTTCCATCTCTGTCCTTGATATCCTCGCACGAATATCTGCCAGTAATGCGGTCTTTTAAGCTTTCAATCGTTTCCTTACCATCCATAAACGCTGCAACTTCCATTCCAGGAATATAATCTTTTCCCTCACAGCAGTCGACTTCACGAATAATCAGCTCTTGACAAACATCAACCATACGACGTGTCAGATAACCGGAGTCGGCTGTACGAAGTGCGGTATCAGACATACCCTTCCGCGCACCATGCGCTGACATAAAGTACTCCAACACGTCAAGTCCCTCACGGAAATTGGATTTAATCGGCAACTCAATGGTTCGTCCTGTTGTATCTGCCATCAGTCCACGCATACCCGCAAGCTGTTTAATTTGCTGGTTAGAACCACGTGCACCAGAGTCCGCCATCATAAAAATATTATTATATTTATCCAGACCACCAATCAATTTTTCTGTAAGTGCGTCGTCGGTTTCCTTCCAAGTCTCAACAACTGCCTTATAACGCTCCTCATCCGTCATCAAACCACGTCTAAAATTCATTGTAATGCGGTCAACTGTCTTCTGCGCCTCCTCAAGCATCTGCGCTTTCTCAGCAGGCACTGTCATATCTGAAATAGAAACGGTCATTGCAGCACGTGTAGAATATTTGTATCCCATTGATTTAATACTATCAAGCACCTCAGCAGTCTTTGTAGCACCATGAATATTAATGACCTTTTCCAATATCTGCTTTAATCCCTTTTTTCCTACATGGAAATCCACTTCGGGAAGCAGTTTGTTCTCATCCTTACTTCTGTCCACAAATTCCAAGTCTTGCGGAAGAATTTCATTAAAAATAAATCGTCCCAGTGTTGACTCAACCGTTCCTGTAAGCACTTCGCCGTTCGGCATGGTTTTGGTCACACGAACTTTAATTCTGGAATGCAGTGTACATGCCTTATTTTCATAGGCAAGAATCGCCTCATTCACACTCTTAAAATACTTTCCTTCGCCAAGTGCTCCTGGCCTCTCCTGTGTCAGATAATAGATGCCAAGTACCATATCCTGTGATGGAACAGCAACTGGACCGCCGTCGGAAGGCTTTAACAGATTGTTTGGAGAGAGCAGCAAAAATCTGCACTCTGCCTGTGCCTCCACTGACAGCGGAAGATGAACTGCCATCTGATCCCCATCAAAATCAGCATTGAACGCTGTACATACCAACGGATGCAGTTTGATCGCTTTTCCTTCTACCAAGATTGGCTCAAATGCCTGAATACCAAGTCGATGCAACGTCGGGGCACGGTTTAACATCACTGGATGCTCTTTGATAACCTCCTCCAAAACGTCCCACACAGACTGATCCAGTTTTTCCACCAACTTTTTAGCGTGTTTAATATTCTGTGAAATCTGTCTTGAAACAAGTTCTTTCATCACAAAAGGCTTAAACAGCTCAATTGCCATTTCTTTTGGCAAACCACATTGATAAATCTTTAACTCTGGCCCCACTACAATAACAGAACGACCAGAATAATCCACACGTTTTCCAAGCAAATTCTGACGGAAACGACCGCCCTTTCCCTTTAACATATCTGACAACGATTTCAAAGCTCTGTTTCCTGGTCCCGTGACAGGCCGTCCACGTCTTCCATTGTCAATCAACGCATCAACCGCTTCCTGAAGCATACGTTTCTCGTTGCGGACAATAATATCTGGCGCGCCAAGTTCCAACAGTCTTTTCAGACGATTGTTTCTGTTGATAATTCTGCGATATAAATCATTCAAATCTGAGGTCGCAAATCTGCCGCCATCAAGCTGAACCATCGGACGCAAATCAGGCGGAAGCACAGGAATCGCATCCATAATCATCCACTCTGGCCGGTTGCCTGATGCCCGAAAAGACTCCACAACCTCAAGCCTTTTGACAATCTTAGCGCGCTTTTGTCCTTTCGTGTTCTCATTTCTGAGCTCTGCGGAAAGTTCTTCACAGTCCTTTTCGAGATCAATCGCCTCCAAAAGTTCCTTGATTGCCTCTGCGCCCATGCCGACACGAAAAGCATTTTTGCCCCACTTTTCCACATTGTCCTGATATTCCTTCTCCGACAGCACTTGCTTGTATTCAAGGGAAGTCTCTTTTGGGTCCAAAACAATATAGGACGCGAAATACAATACTTTTTCGAGCACACGCGGCGTCAAATCAAGAATCAACCCCATACGACTTGGTATCCCCTTGAAGTACCAGATATGCGACACAGGAGCAGCAAGTTCTATATGTCCCATACGCTCTCTGCGCACACTTGACTTTGTGACCTCAACGCCACAGCGGTCACAAATGACACCCTTATAACGGATTTTCTTATATTTTCCGCAATGGCATTCCCAGTCCTTGCTGGGTCCAAAGATCTTTTCGCAGTACAGACCATCACGCTCTGGCTTTAAAGTCCTGTAATTTATGGTTTCCGGTTTTGTTACCTCGCCTTTTGACCATTCTCTGATTTTCTCAGGAGAAGCCAGACCGATTTTGATCGCATCAAAAGAGATAGACTGGCTCTGTTCAATTTTATTCTCAGACATTTTGGCACTCCTTCCAGATATTTTTACTCATAATCGTCATCAAAGCTATCTTCATCCGCGTCATAATCCTCATCAGAATAATCATCATCTTCCTCAAAATCATCCTCCGCGTCAACCAAGTCACCGCTTGTAGCGTCAAACTCTTTCTGCTGATAGCCTTCCAGATTCTCCGTGTTATCGTATTTATGGTCACCCTCCATTTCAACGCGGAAATCGGTCTCTGTGTAATCGACAGATTCCTTAAGCTCCACTTCATTTTGATTTTCGTCATATACCTTCACATCAAGTCCAAGAGACTGAAGCTCTTTTAACAGCACCTTGAAAGACTCTGGAATACCAGGCTCTGGTATATTCTCACCCTTGATAATCGCCTCGTAAGTTTTCACACGTCCTACAACATCATCCGATTTTACTGTTAAAATCTCCTGCAATGTATGAGACGCGCCATATGCCTCCAGCGCCCAAACTTCCATCTCACCAAAACGCTGTCCACCAAACTGCGCCTTGCCACCGAGCGGCTGTTGTGTAACCATTCCATATGGTCCAGTGGATCGCGCATGAATCTTGTCGTCCACCAGATGATGCAGTTTCAAATAATGCATGTGTCCAATTGTAACTGGACTGTCAAAGTACTCACCTGTTCTGCCATCTCGCAATCGAACCTTGCCATCTCTTGAGATTGGTACACCCTTCCAAAGTTTTCTGTGTTCTCTGTTCTCCGACAGATATTCTAATACCTCTGGAAGCAGTTCTTCCTTGTGCTTTGCCTCAAATTCTTCCCACTCAAGATTTACATAGTCATTCGCAAGGTCAAGAGTATCCATAATATCCAACTCATTTGCACCGTCAAACACTGGTGTTGACACATTAAATCCAAGCGCTTTTGCCGCAAGCGACAAGTGAATCTCAAGCACCTGTCCAATATTCATACGTGATGGCACACCCAGCGGATTCAACACGATATCGAGAGGACGTCCATTTGGCAAATATGGCATATCTTCCACCGGAAGCACACGGGAGACAACACCTTTGTTTCCATGACGACCAGCCATCTTATCTCCAACGGAAATCTTTCTCTTCTGCGCAATGTAAATGCGCACTGTCTGATTCACTCCTGGCGCAAGCTCCGTATCGCCATTTGCCCTTGAAAAAACCTTTGCGTCAACGACTACACCGTACTCGCCATGTGGTACTTTCAATGAAGTATCGCGCACTTCGCGCGCCTTCTCACCAAAAATCGCACGCAGAAGACGTTCCTCTGCTGTCAGTTCCGTCTCCCCTTTCGGAGTAACCTTGCCGACAAGAATATCACCCGCACGAACCTCCGCGCCAATTCTAATAATTCCTCTATCATCAAGATCTTTGAGCGCATCGTCACCGACTCCTGGAACATCTCTTGTGATTTCCTCTGGTCCAAGCTTTGTGTCGCGCGCATCCGTCTCGTATTCTTCTATATGAATGGAAGTGTATACATCTTCCATAACAAGCCGTTCACTTAAAAGAACAGCATCTTCATAGTTGTACCCTTCCCAGGTCATAAACCCAATCAATGGATTCTTGCCCAGACCAAGCTCCCCGCCACTGGTTGACGCGCCATCTGCGATCACTTGACCTGCTTCTACATGATCTCCCTTAAATACAATCGGCTTCTGATTGTAGCAGTTTGACTGATTGCTGCGCTCAAACTTATGCAGTTTAAACTCTGCTTTCTCACCGTCGTCATACATCACCCGAATCAATTTTGACGACACATAGGTAATGGTTCCCGACTTCTTTGCCACCACGCAAACACCAGAGTCAACAGCCGCCTTCACCTCAATACCAGTACCAACCACGGGCGCCTCTGTAAATAGAAGCGGCACTGCCTGACGCTGCATGTTTGACCCCATAAGCGCACGGTTGGCATCATCATTTTGAAGGAACGGAATCAGCGCAGTTGCAACGGAGAATACCATTTTCGGAGACACGTCCATATAGTCAAACATCGCCTTAGGATACTCTTGTGTCTCGTCAAGGTATCGACCAGACACAGAATTTCGCACAAAATATCCATTCTCGTCAAGCTGCTCATTCGCCTGTGCTACGTGATAATTATCCTCCTCGTCCGCCGTCATATAAACCACTTCACTCGTAACACGCGGATTCTTTGGATCTGTCTTGTCAATCTTGCGATATGGTGCTTCAATAAATCCATACTCATTGATTCTAGCATAAGATGCCAACGAGTTAATCAAACCAATGTTCGGGCCTTCTGGCGTCTCAATTGGACACATTCTTCCATAGTGAGAATAGTGAACATCACGCACCTCAAATCCAGCACGATCTCTGGAAAGTCCACCTGGTCCCAAAGCCGAAAGACGTCTCTTGTGTGTCAACTCTCCCAGTGGATTATTCTGGTCCATAAACTGGGACAACTGGGAAGAACCAAAAAATTCTTTGATGGCAGCCTGTACAGGTTTAATGTTAATCAACGCCTGCGGCGACACATCATCAGAGTCATGCGTTGTCATGCGCTCCCGCACAACACGCTCCATTCTGGAAAGACCAATGCGATACTGGTTTTGCAAAAGCTCTCCAACCGCTCGGATACGTCTATTGCCAAGATGGTCAATATCGTCACTGTTGCCCAAGCCATACTCAAGATGCATGTTATAATTGATAGACGCCAGTATATCTTCCTTTGTGATATGCTTTGGAATTAGCTCATGCACATTTCTGGTAATCGCATCTGCCAGTTCTTCTGGATTCTCAGCATACTCCTCAAGAATTTGACGAAGTACCGGAAAATAAACCTGTTCTGTAATACCAAGACTTCTCGGCTCACAATCAACAAAGTTTGTGATGTCCACCATCATGTTAGAAAGCACTTTTACAAGCCGTTCCTCTGTCTGTATCCATACAAAAGGAACCGCTGCATTTTGAATCTCCTCAGCCATCTGGACTGTCACTTTATCGCCCTTTTGACCAAGAATCTCACCACTAAATGGGTCAACCACATCCTCCGCAAGAATCTGATTTCTAATCCTGTTTTTCAGTGCGAGTTTTTTGTTAAATTTATATCTGCCGACCTTTGCCAGGTCATATCTCCTAGGGTCAAAAAACATTGCCGTCACAAGGTTCTCTGCGCTGTCCAAGCTGAACGGCTCGCCAGGACGAATCTTACTGTATAGCTCCTTTAAGCCCTCCTGATAATTATCAGCAGTATCCTTTGTGAAGCTTGCAAGGATTTTGGGTTCCTCGCCAAACAAGTCAAGAATCTCCTCATTAGTGCCAACCCCTAATGCACGAACCAGCACAGTAATTGGTACCTTTCTTGTTCTATCGACACGAACGTAGAAAACATCATTGGAATCAGTCTCATACTCAAGCCATGCGCCACGATTGGGAATTACAGTACAGGAAAACAGTCTCTTACCAATCTTGTCATGCGCAATGCCGTAGTAAATGCCAGGGGAACGCACCAACTGGCTGACAATAACACGCTCAGCACCATTAATTACAAAGGTGCCTGTCTCTGTCATCAGCGGGAAATTGCCCATAAAAATCTCATGTTCTGTGATTTCTTCCTTTTCTTTATTGTGAAGACGAACTTTAATCTTCACAGGAGCCTCATATGTTAAGTCTCTCTCTTTGCACTCCTCAATCGTATGCTTAATCTCGTCTTCCGCCAAAACATAATCTACAAATTCCAGACTTAACCGCCCACTGTAGTCTGTAATTGGAGAGATATCCGCCAAAGCTTCCCGAAATCCCTCTTCAAGAAACCACTTGTAGGAATCTTTTTGGACTTCGATCAGATTTGGCATATCGAGAACCTCTTCCTGCCGCTGATAACTCATACGCATTGTCTTACCGGAGACCACTGGACGTATTCTGTTTTTTTCCATGACATTTCACCCCGTTCTTCATGATATACATCTATTATATAATAATTGTAACAGTTGAAGCATCTCATAGGCACAATTTTTCATAATAGTGCATCCTACATACTACCACAAGTTATTTTTGAAGTCAATGAAAAAATTCAAAAATAAAATAAAAGAAAAACAAAAACCAAAAGGTCGGGATTTTCTCCCGACCTGTCGTAACCAGAATGCCAAAATTACTTTAATGTAACTTTTGCGCCCTCTGCTTCAAGCTTTGTCTTAAGCTCCTCAGCCTCAGCCTTTGTCGCTGCTTCCTTCAGTACCTTCGGAGCGCTGTCAACAAGGTCCTTCGCTTCCTTCAAGCCAAGTCCTGTCGCTTCACGAACAACCTTGATTACCTTAACCTTGTTCGGACCAACCTCTGTAAGCTCTACATCGAAATCGTCCTTCTCCTCCTGCTGCTGTGCGCCATCACCTGCTGTTGCAACGACAACGCCTGCTGCTGCGGATACACCGAACTCTTCCTCACATGCCTTTACCAAATCATTTAACTCTAATACTGTAAGCTCTTTGATCGCTTCAATAAATTCTGCTGTTGTTAACTTTGCCATTATTGTTCTCCTCCATTAAATTCTTATTTTTTATCTATAGTAAACGAAAATAGCTTTGTCATTTACTATAAAATACTACTCAGCTACAGGTACTCCTGCTGCCTCAACTGCAGATTCCTCCACTGCTGCCTCCTCAGTCTTTGGAGTCGGTTCACAAGCGTCTGGTCCACCTTTTTCTGCAATCTGATTCAGCACGCGTGCGAAGTTTGTAATAGGAGACTGAATGCTTCCAAGGAACTTGGAAATCAGTTCGTCTCTTGAAGGGATATTTGCGATTTCCGCCATTCCTTCTGCATCGTAAAGAATCCCCTCTACAACACCAGCTTTCAACTCAATCGCTGGACAGTCTTTAGAAAATTTCTTCAAGATTCTCGCTGGTGCTGTCGCATCATCCTTGCTGGTTGCAATTGCGTTTGTTCCAACAAGACTGTCTGTGAGCCCCTCAAACGCAGTCCCTTTGAATGCACGCGTCATCAGAGTGTTTTTGTACACCTTGTAGGTAACACCAGCCTCACGGAGCTGCTTGCGCAACTGTGTGTCCTGTGCAACAGTGATACCACTGTACTTGACAACTACAACGGTAGCCGCATCCTTGACTGTAGCCGCAATCTCTTCAACAATCGGCTGTTTTAATTCAATCTTTGCCATTTTCTTACCTCCTTTTAGATTTTAGAGACGAGAAATCGCCTCTTCCTGCCGACAGGAGTTTTCTATTTGAGCAAGACATTTTTTTCTTACTCATCGCGCGATCCATGCGCCGCTTTAGCCTCCGCACAGATCTGTGCAATATAAAACCTCCCAAAATATGCCATGACACACTCTGAGAGGTAAAAAGTCATATTACAAAAACTCTTCTCCTCGGTAGGCGATACTCTTACGCAAAACCCTAACAATCTAGTTTCGCACCTACTGTCTTCGGCATGGTTTTACAACCTTTACTACCATAACACAAGCTGTATTTCTCTGTCAAGCTTTTTTCCACAATTAATTAAAACTTACGTAACAGTTCGTAACAGTTCAGATACCTTCACTGTTACGGACAAAAATCCATGCAAAATCGCCTTTGGCGATGGATT
>ERZ808041.317-NODE-317-length-42358-cov-13.053949_pt1 | contig 42358 bp, 59 predicted proteins | sample MGYA00380192_ERZ808041 | MGnify/ENA primary metagenome ERZ808041 (study PRJEB31490, sample SAMN06133412) | mouse gut metagenome | isolation source: Z1_1 | host: mice | place: China: Chengdu | collected 2015-05 ...
ATGCATATTTTTTTCAACCTCCTTTTTAGCTATCATAACGCATTTACAAGAAAATGGAAAGATTTTAAACAGGCTCTAAATGCAAAGTCCTAAGCTGAACTGTAACAGAAAATTACAAATTTATGTCAATATTTGTTGCACAAATGTGCTGTCCTGTGATATGATTATGACCGTGATGTATTACTTATGGATACATTATGGTGCATTCATGGGCAGAGAATTCTCTTTGCTCGGTTAGAAACTGTTCAGAAATGATATATACAGCTTGTGTAGAATATTTTTGAACAGTTCCTTAGACACGAAGAGGCTATAAGGATAGCTTCTCGAAATTTTGGAGGGAGATAGTTATTATGGACAGTAACAATTTATTTGACAAGCAAAATGAAAATCAGAATGCGGAGCAAGGGCAGTATCAGCAACAAAATTATCAGCCATACCAGCAGTCGTATCAACAGCAACAGCCATTTCAGGCAGGGGACAGTGGACTTGAGGAGCCAGTAAGTTTTGGGGACTGGATGGTGACAATGCTTTTGATGTGTATTCCTTGTGTAAACATTATTATGCTGTTTGTGTGGGGATTTGGTTCAGGCACTAAGAAAAGCAAATCGAATTATTGTAAGGCGATGTTGGTATGGATGCTCATTGGTACTGTGTTGGCATTTGTGTTGGCAGGAACGCTTACTGCGATGATTGCGTCAATTCTGCAAAGTGAAGGTTTGTATTACTAAAAAAGACTGTTTTGTATCTTATGGTACAAAACAGTTTCTTTTATGCGCACGCCGATGCAGAGGAAATACGTCGCTAAAGCTGCACGTGCCCCGCGCTTCCGTTTAATCCGCGCTCCAACGTCCACTGGCACCGCAGGGGAGTACAAGCCCATTAGAGGAGACTGGCAGACCGATTTCGGAGGATTCTACGCGGCCGCTAAATTTAGATGTCAATACAGTTTCGAGCATATAAGTTAGCACTGCAGGCTGCAAGCCAGTCGTATAGGAATTGATTAGGAAGAAAAGCGGTTTTTTAGTTAATACCTTTGCAGTAAGCTCAATAAAGGGATAAACATTGTCTTCGATTTTCCAGATTTCGCCTTTGGGGCCTCTTCCGTAGGACGGTGGGTCCATAATCACCGCATCATAGGTGTTACCGCGCCGGATTTCCCGCTCTACAAATTTTACACAATCGTCCACAAGCCATCTGATGGGCGCGTCTGCAAGCCCTGAGGATGCAGCATTCTCTTTTGCCCAGCTAACCATGCCCTTGGAGGCATCAACATGTGTGACATGTGCACCTGCCGCCGCAGCGCTCAATGTGGCGCCGCCTGTATAGGCAAAGAGATTGAGGACTTTAATTGTGCGTTCTGGATTTTGCTGTAAAGTCTCCTTTATAATAGAAGAAAACCAATCCCAGTTGACTGCCTGTTCTGGAAAAAGCCCGGTGTGTTTAAAACTAAAAGGTTTCAGATGAAATATGAGGTTTAGATGATTTTTGCCATTGTAGGGGATACTCCATTCCTGTGGTAGCTTGAAAAATTCCCACTCACCGCCGCCTTTAGAACTTCTGTGATAGTGACCGTTTGGTTTTTTCCAGCGCGGGTCTTTTTGGGAAGTGTTCCAGAGAACCTGTGGATCAGGCCGCACTAAAATATATTGGCCCCAGCGCTCAAGCTTTTCCCCAGCGGAGGTATCAATGATTTCATAGTTTTTCCAATTGTCTGCAATCCACATAATTTAACAGATCCTTTCCTGAATAAATTTCTGCTTATTTTTTCAGTATACTATAGGAAGGTTCGCTTTTACAATTAAATTTTTCATATTGAGAAAAAGCTTAACTGGCGTGAAAAGTAATGGAATATTACATTGTATGGAAAAAAATACAATAAAATATAAAAAAACGCTTGCAAAAGAGAAAATGCTACGATATACTACTAATTGCTGTGACATGATAGCGATGAAACGTGAGGTTGCTGCTGACGTAAAGAGGTGTTAGGCAGGTTTTCCGCGGAGCGAATGTCAAGTTAGGAAACTGGCGACAAGTCACTGTACAAGGGTTAGGCCGCAAGGCCGTCCATATTGTGAAAGACAGATAAATCTGTGAGGCTTTCATAATAAGGAGCGATGTGTTAAACTGCAAATGATTGAACAAAATAATTTTTGTTGGGAAAGCAGTAGGACACACACGGAGGAGTGTACAGTCACCGCTTGTCGTACTTATGTATAAAAAGTGCGAAAAGGAGGCGACTTTTTTTATGGCAACTCAGGTAATGAGAATTACATTAAAAGCTTATGATCATCAACTGGTTGATGCATCTGCCAAAAAAATAATCGAGACAGTTAAGAAAAATGGATCACAGGTGAGCGGACCAGTTCCCCTTCCTACCAAGAAAGAGGTAGTGACAATTTTAAGGGCGGTTCACAAGTACAAAGATTCCAGAGAGCAGTTCGAGCAGAGAACGCATAAGAGACTGATCGATATCATCACACCGACACAGAAGACTGTTGATGCATTGCAGCGGTTAGAGATGCCGGCGGGTGTTTATATTGATATCAAAATGAAAAACAAATAGGCCTTCTACTAGTATGAACACTCAGAACGAATGTTCCGCTGTAGAAACAATGGAGGTAGGAAAAGAAAATGAAGAAAGCTATATTGGCTACAAAAGTCGGAATGACTCAAATCTTCAATGAAGACGGTTCACTGATTCCTGTAACAGTTCTTCAGGCTGGTCCTTGTGTAGTAACACAGGTTAAGACAGAGGAGAATGATGGTTACAAGGCGGTTCAGGTCGGCTTTGTAGATAAGAAAGACAAGATTGTAAACAAGGATAAGGGTGGAAAGAAAGAGGTTATTCACAGACATGGTGTGAACAAAGCGCTCAAGGGACACTTTGAGAAGGCTGGCGTTTCTTCCAAGAGATTTTTAAGAGAATTTAAGTTCGAGAATGCAGAAGAGTATACATTGGGAAGCGAGATAAAGGCGGACATTTTTACAGTCGGCGATAAAATTGATGCATCTGCGATCTCTAAGGGAAAAGGATTCCAGGGTGCTATCAAGAGACATGGACAGCACAGAGGACCGATGACACATGGTTCTAAATTCCATCGTCATCAGGGTTCTAACGGTGCATGTTCTTCACCAAGTCGCGTGTTTAAGGGCAAAGGTATGCCTGGACATATGGGCTGCGTGAAAGTGACGGTGCAGAATCTTGAGGTTGTAAGGGTTGATGCTGAGAAGAATCTGCTTTTGGTGAAAGGTTCCGTGCCAGGGCCTAAGAAAGCATTGGTGACAATCAAAGAAACTACCAGAGTAGATGCATAAAATGTGGTTCGCGGATTGCGCGGACGAAAGGAGGACCATACAGATGGCAAAAGTATCTGTTTATAATATGGAAGGCAGGGAAGTTGATACAATTGACTTGAGTGATGATATCTTTGGTGTGGACGTCAATGAGCACCTAGTACACATGGCAGTTGTTCAACAGCTTGCAAATAAGCGTCAGGGTACTCAGAAAGCGAAGACGCGTTCAGAAGTATCTGGTGGCGGAAGAAAACCGTGGAGACAGAAAGGAACTGGTCATGCAAGACAGGGTTCTACAAGATCTCCCCAGTGGAAGGGCGGCGGTGTTGTATTTGCCCCAGTGCCAAGAGATTATTCTTTTAAGATGAATAAGAAAGAGAAGAGAGCTGCGTTGAAATCTGCACTCACAAGCAGAGTTCAGGAGAATAAGTTGATTGTGATTGACGAACTTAAGTTTGATGAGATTAAGACAAAGAGTTTTAAGGCAGTTATGGACAACTTAAAGGTGACAAAGGCTTACGTAGTTCTGAATGACAATGATGAGAAGGTTGTTATGTCGGCAAGAAATCTTCCAAATGTACAGACAGCGCTGACAAATACAATTAATGTATATGATGTGATGAAAGGTGGCACGGTAATTCTCACAAAGGATGCCGTTAAGACAATCGAGGAGGTGTACGCATAATGGCAGATATCAAATATTATGACGTGATCCTTAAACCGGTGATCACAGAGAAGAGTATGGCAAGCATGGGTGACAAGAAATATACATTTCTGGTTCATACAGAAGCGAATAAGTCTCAGATTAAGGAAGCTGTTGAGAAGATGTTCGAGGGAACAAAAGTGGCAAAGGTCAACACAATGAATCTTGATGGTAAGAAGAAGAGACGTGGAATGGTCTATGGCAAAACTGCTAAAACCAAGAAGGCAATTGTACAGCTCACACAGGACAGTAAGGATATTGAGATTTTCTCAGGATTATAATTCCTATCAGACGGCTGTGACAATTCGGACTATACACAATCAAGTGTGATAATAAAAGAGTAAAGGAGAAACGAACATGGGAATTAAAAAATATAACCCATATACACCTTCGAGAAGAAATATGACCAGTTCTGACTTCTCTGAAATCACAAAGACGACTCCTGAGAAGTCTCTGTGCGTGTCAAAGAAGAAACATGCTGGACGCAACAATCAGGGTAAGATCACTGTGAGACATCACGGCGGTGGAAACAGACAGAAATATAGAATTATAGATTTTAAGAGAAATAAAGATGGTATCTCAGCAAAGGTTGTTGGCATCGAGTACGATCCAAACAGATCTGCGAACATTGCACTAATCTGCTACGAAGATGGTCAGAAGGCATATATCCTTGCGCCGGAGGGACTGACAGATGGCATGAAGGTTATGAATGGACCACAGGCAGAAGTTAGAGTTGGCAACTGCTTACCACTCTCAGAGATTCCAGTTGGTACAAATGTACACAACATTGAGCTGTATCCTGGCAAGGGCGGACAGCTTGTGCGCTCCGCTGGCAACAGTGCACAGCTTATGGCGAAGGAAGGCAAATATGCAACGCTGAGACTTCCTTCTGGCGAGATGAGAATGGTTCCAATTGTTTGCCGCGCATCGATTGGTGTTGTCGGAAATGGGGATCACAACCTTGTGAAAATCGGTAAGGCTGGACGTAAGCGCCACATGGGTATCAGACCTACAGTGCGCGGTTCTGTGATGAACCCGAATGATCATCCACACGGCGGTGGTGAAGGCAAGACTGGTATCGGAAGACCCGGTCCATCTACACCTTGGGGCAAGCCTGCACTTGGTCTAAAGACAAGAAAGAGCAAGAAGGCTTCTAACAAGTTGATCGTGAGAAGAAGGGACGGTAGAGCGATTAAATAAATTGAGTGGCTGAGCGGTTGCAAATCGCTCGGCGCTCAAAGAAAGAAATCGTCTACCTCCAATAACAAGATATAGATGATTAAGGAGGAATTAACCCTATGGCAAGGTCATTAAAAAAGGGTCCTTTCGCAGATGCAAGCCTTTTAAAGAAGGTTGATGCTATGAACGCGTCAGGAAATAAATCGGTAATTAAGACATGGTCACGTCGTTCTACAATTTTCCCTGCTTTTGTAGGTCACACAATCGCAGTGCATGACGGAAGAAAGCATGTGCCTGTATATGTGACAGAAGATATGGTTGGACACAAGCTTGGAGAATTCGTTGCAACCAGAACCTACAGAGGACATGGCAAGGACGAAAAGAAATCAAAGGTGAAATAAACTGATTAGTTGAAAGGAGGTTCAACCATGGCAGAAAAATATAGTAGAACTAATTATAAGAGAAAGAGAAATGCGGAGAATAGAGAAACTAGACCATCAGCAAAGCTTTCTTATGCCAGAGTGTCTGTCCAGAAAGCATGCTTCGTATTGGATGCGATCAGAGGAAAAGATGTGCAGACTGCGTTAGGTATCCTGGCATACAGCCCAAGATATGCTTCCAGCATTATCAAGAAGCTTTTGGAGTCAGCGATTGCCAATGCAGAGAACAACAATGGTATGAGCGCTGAGAACCTTTACATTGCAGAGTGCTATGCGAATAAGGGACCTACAATGAAGCGAGTGAGACCAAGGGCACAGGGAAGAGCTTACAGGATTGAAAAGAGAATGAGCCACATTACAATCGTGCTTGACGAGAGATAGGAGGAAGAAAATGGGACAGAAAGTTAATCCTCATGGACTGAGAGTCGGCGTTATCAAGGATTGGGATTCAAAATGGTATGCTGATGCTGATTTTGCTGATTATTTAGTGGAAGATTATAATATCAGAAAGTTTTTAAAGAAGAAATTATTTAATGCTGGTATCTCAAAAATTGAGATTGAGAGAGCGTCTGACCGCGTGAAGGTTATCGTTTTCACAGCAAAGCCAGGTCTTGTGATTGGTAAGGGCGGCGCAGAGATCGAGATAACCAAGAAGGAGTTGCAGAAGCTTACAGGCAGAAATGTGCTTGTGGATATCAAGGAGATTAAGAAACCGGACAAAGATGCGCAGCTTGTAGCAGAAAATATCGCACAGCAGCTTGAGAGCCGTGTGTCTTTTAGACGTGCTATGAAGTCTTGCATGGGTAGAACCATGAAGGCGGGTGCTCTGGGTATTAAGACGGCTGTTTCTGGGCGCCTTGGTGGAGCAGATATGGCCCGCACAGAGTTTTATAATGAGGGGACAATTCCTCTTCAGACACTGAGAGCAGATATAGATTATGGGTTCGCTGAGGCAGATACAACTTACGGTAAACTTGGCGTAAAGGTTTGGATCTACAAGGGCGAAGTACTTCCTACAAAGGGAAATAAGGAAGGGAGCGATAAATAATGTTAATGCCAAAGAGAGTAAAGCGTCGTAAACAGTTCCGCGGTACAATGGCTGGTAAAGCTCAGAGAGGTAACACAATTACTTACGGCGAGTATGGTATCATAGCAACAGAGCCATGTTGGATTAAGTCCAATCAGATTGAAGCAGCTCGTATCGCCATGACACGTTATATTAAGCGTGGTGGTAAGGTATGGATTAAGATATTTCCGGATAAACCTGTTACAGCAAAACCTGCTGAGACACGTATGGGTTCGGGAAAAGGAACTTTGGAGTACTGGGTGGCAGTTGTAAAGCCTGGTCGTGTAATGTTTGAGATCAGCGGAGTCGCTGAGGATGTAGCAAAAGAAGCGTTACGTCTTGCAACACACAAGCTTCCTTGTAAGTGTAAGATCGTTTCTAAAGCAGATTTGGAAGGCGGTGCAGTAAATGAAAACTAATAAGTATGTAGAGGATTTAAGGACCAAATCAGCCGCAGAATTATCACAGGAATTAGTTTCTGCAAAAAAGGAACTTTTCAATTTGAGATTTCAGAATGCAACAAACCAGTTGGAGAACACAGCGCGGATTAAGGAAGTCAGAAGGAATATCGCAAGGATTCAGACTGTGATTGCTGCAAATCTGAAGAGTGCAGAGTAGGAGGAAAATGGTCGTGGAAAGAAATTTGAGGAAAACACGTACAGGCAAGGTTGTGAGCAACAAAATGCAGAAAACGATTGTGGTTGCTGTGGAAGATCATGTTAAGCATCCTCTTTATGGAAAGATCGTTAAGAGAACTTATAAGCTGAAGGCGCATGACGAGAATAACGAGTGCAATATTGGCGATACAGTTAAAGTTATGGAGACAAGACCCTTATCTAAGGATAAGAGATGGAGACTTGTTGAAGTGATCGAAAAAGTAAAATAGATTTTAAGAACAGTGCAATGTGTAGCATGGCATAGTTTTGGAAGGAGAATAAGCATGATACAACAGGAAAGCAGACTGAAAGTCGCTGATAATACCGGTGCAAAAGAACTGCTCTGCATCAGGGTTATGGGTGGATCTACGAGAAGATATGCAAGCATTGGCGATGTGATTGTTGCCAGCGTTAAAGATGCAACACCAGGCGGCGTTGTAAAAAAAGGCGATGTAGTGAAAGCTGTAGTTGTACGTACCGTAAAGGGCGCTCGTCGTAAGGACGGTTCTTATATTAGGTTTGATGAAAACGCCGCTGTCATCATCAAGGATGATAAAACTCCGAGAGGGACACGTATTTTTGGACCAGTGGCAAGAGAGCTTCGTGAGAAACAGTTTATGAAGATTGTTTCCTTAGCTCCTGAAGTATTATAAGGAGGTGCCGCAATGTTAAAGATAAAGAAGGGCGATACAGTCAAGGTAATCGCTGGCAAGGAAAAAGATAAAGAAGGCAAGGTTTTATCGGTTGACACAAAGAATGGTAAAGTTCTTGTAGAGGGTATCAACATGGCGACAAAACATGCAAAGCCTTCTGCTGCCAACCAGACTGGCGGCATTATCAAGAAAGAAGCTCCTATTGATATTTCAAACGTAATGTATCTCCACAAGGGAAAAGCTACTAGAATTGGCTTTAAGATGGATGGGGACAAGAAAGTACGTTTCGCAAAGACAACAGGCGAAGTGATTGATTAATTCCAGGAAAGGAGGACCAGACTGGTGAGTAGACTGAAAGAGATATATAAAAACGAGATCGTAGATGCTATGGTCAAGAAGTTTGGATATAAGAATGTCATGGAAGTTCCCAAGCTTGAAAAGATTGTGGTCAACATGGGTGTCGGTGAGGCGAAGGACAATGCAAAGGCATTGGAGTCCGCTGTGAAGGACATGGAGATCATCACAGGGCAGAAGGCTGTCACTACAAAGGCGAAGAAGGCAATTGCTAACTTCAAGATTCGTGAGGGTATGGCAATCGGATGCAAAGTGACACTTCGCGGTGAGAAGATGTATGAGTTCCTGGACCGCCTTGTAAACCTTGCACTTCCTCGTGTGCGTGACTTTAGAGGTGTCAATCCTAATGGATTTGACGGCAGAGGAAACTATGCACTTGGTATCAAGGAGCAGATTATTTTCCCTGAGATCGAGTATGATAAGGTTGACAAAGTAAGAGGTATGGATATCGTTTTTGTAACAACTGCAAAGAGTGACGAGGAAGCACGTGAACTGTTAACACAGTTCAACATGCCTTTCGCGAAATAATAAGGGGGTAAATTCTCATGGCTAAAACAGCAATGAAAATCAAACAGCAGCGCAAACCGAAGTTTTCTACACAGGAATACAGTCGTTGCAGAATCTGTGGCCGTCCACACGCATACTTAAGAAAGTATGGAATTTGCAGAATATGCTTCCGCGAGTTGGCATACAAGGGTCAGATTCCCGGTGTGAAGAAGGCAAGCTGGTAAAAACGAAGTTTCGTTTGTATATAATAAGGAGGAAACTGAAATGACAATGAATGATCCTATTGCAGATATGCTCACAAGAATTCGCAATGCGAACACAGCAAAGCATGATACAGTAGATGTTCCTTCATCAAAGATGAAACTGGCGATTGCACAGATACTTCTGGATGAGGGCTATATAAAGGCGTTTGACGTTGTGGAAGATGGTTCGTTCAAGACGATTCATATCACATTAAAGTATGGCGCAGACAAGAATGAGAAGATTATCACAGGTTTGAAGAGAATTTCCAAGCCAGGTCTTCGTATTTATGCGGGTAAAGATGAGTTGCCAAAGGTACTCGGCGGACTTGGCATTGCGATTATCTCTACCAACCAGGGAGTGATTACAGATAAGGAAGCAAGACGCCTTCAGGTCGGCGGTGAAGTGTTAGCGTTTATCTGGTAAGAACAATTATAATTTCAATGAATTTTAAATAAAATTAGGAGGTACGGGCATGTCACGTATAGGAAGAATGCCAATCGCGATTCCCGCAGGCGTTACTGTGGAGGTTGCAGAAAATAATAAAGTGACTGTAAAAGGTCCTAAGGGAACACTTGAGAGAGTGCTTCCGGCAGAGATGGAAATCAAAGTTGAGGGCACAGAGGTAACGGTTGCAAGACCGAATGATTTAAAGAAAATGAAATCTTTACATGGCCTTACAAGAACTTTGATCAATAATATGGTTGTCGGTGTGACTTCTGGTTACGAGAAGAAACTTGAGGTGAACGGTGTAGGTTACAGGGCAGCAAAAGCAGGAAAGAAATTGACATTATCTCTGGGATATTCCCATCCTGTTGAGATGATTGACCCTGAGGGTATTGAGACAGTACTGGAAGGTACGAATATCATTATCGTAAAGGGTATTGATAAAGAAAAGGTTGGACAATTCGCGGCTGAAATCAGAGACAAGAGAAGACCAGAGCCTTACAAGGGTAAGGGTATCAAGTATGCTGATGAGACAATCAGACGTAAAGTTGGTAAGACTGGTAAGAAGTAAATAAGGAGGGCGTAAAAAATGGTTAGTAAGAGATCAAGAGCAGAACTGCGTGCAAAGAAACACATGAGAATACGTAACCGTTTAAGCGGTACATCAGAAAGACCGCGTCTGGCAGTATTCAGAAGCAATAATCATATGTATGCTCAAATTATTGACGATACCGTTGGAAACACATTAGTGGCAGCTTCTACAGTGGAAAAAGAAGTAAAGGCTGAGCTGAAAAAGACCAATGACGTTGAGGCAGCAGCATATTTGGGTAAGGTAATTGCAAAGAGAGCAATGGATAAGGGTATCACAGAAGTAGTTTTTGATAGAGGCGGCTTTTTATACCATGGAAAAATTGCAGCTTTGGCTGAGGCAGCGAGAGAAGCTGGCTTAGTATTCTAGGAAGGGAGAAAATCACATGAAACGTACAATCATTGATGCTAGTCAGCTTGAATTAACAGATAAGGTTGTAACAATTAAGCGCGTAACCAAAACTGTTAAGGGTGGACGTAACATGCGGTTTACCGCCCTGGTAGTCGTAGGTGACGGCAATGGTCACGTAGGCGCCGGACTTGGTAAGGCCGTAGAAATCCCTGAGGCGATCCGCAAGGGAAAGGAAGATGCGATCAAGAAACTGATCACGGTTGCCATGGATGAGAACAACTCCATTACACATGATTTCATTGGTAACTACGGCTCTTCGAGTGTTTTGTTAAAGAGGGCTCCTGAAGGTACAGGTATCATTGCGGGTGGTCCTGCGCGTGTCGTATGTGAGCTTGCAGGTATTAAGAATATTCGTACAAAGTCTTTGGGCTCTAACAATAAGCAGAACGTAGTACTTTCTACTATCGCTGGTCTTTCACAGTTAAAGACGCCAGAGCAGGTGGCTGCAAATCGTGGAAAATCTGTCGATGAGATAATGGCTTAAGGGGAAGTGCTGACAAATTTGTGCCGACGCCTGAATTTGTGGCTGTTGGCGATATGGAGGTTTTGAAGATGGCAAAGACATTAAAAGTTACTTTAATCAAATCAACAATCGGTGCTGTGCCCAAGAACAAAGCGACTGTTGAAGCAATGGGACTCACCAAGCTTCACAAGACAGTAGAGCTTCCTGACAATGCAGCAACCAGAGGTATGATCCGCAAAGTAAATCATTTAGTTAAAGTTGAAGAAGCATAGATAAGGGAGGTGTCAGAAAATGAGTTTAGAATTATCTAATTTAAGACCTGCCGAAGGCTCTAAGCACAGCAATAATTTTAGAAGAGGCCGTGGACACGGTTCAGGAAATGGCAAGACAGCCGGTAAAGGCCACAAGGGACAAAAGGCTCGTTCTGGAGCGCCAAGACCAGGTTTTGAAGGTGGTCAGATGCCATTGTATAGACGGATTCCTAAAAGAGGTTTCCACAACAGAAACACAAAAGAAATCGTTGCGATCAACCTTGAAGTATTAGAGAGATTTGAGGATGGGGCTACCGTATCAGTAGACACATTAATCGAGACTGGAATCATAAAAAATCCTAGAGATGGAGTAAAGATTTTGGGCAGAGGAGAATTAACCAAGAAGCTCAATGTCCAGGTGAATGCATACAGTGCATCTGCCAAGGAGAAGATTGAAGCACTTGGTGGAACAGCAGAGGTGATCTAATGTTTTCTACATTAAAGAATGCGTTTAAGATCAAGGAGATTCGAGTAAAGCTGTTATTTACTTTTTTGATGTTGGTGGTGATTCGTTTTGGTTCCCAGCTTCCGATACCAGGTGTGAACAGAGATTATTTTTCATCCTGGTTTGAGGCGCAGACCGGCGGTGCATTTAATTTCTTTGATGCTTTTACAGGTGGTTCTTTCTCAAGAATGTCTGTGTTTGCACTCAATATTACACCGTATATCACTTCTTCTATCATTATGCAGCTTCTCACAATCGCGATTCCAAAGCTGGAAGAAATGCAGAAGGACGGAGAAGATGGGAGAAAGAAGATTGCTTCCATCACGCGATACGTTACTGTGGGACTCGCTTTGATCGAGAGCGCTGCGATGGCAATCGGATTTGGAAATCAGGGACTGTTGCAAAAATTTGGCCCGCTGGAGGTTATAACAGTGATTGCTGTATTGACAGCAGGCAGTGCATTCCTGATGTGGATTGGTGAGCGTATCACAGAGAAAGGTGTTGGCAACGGTATCTCAATCGTGCTTGTTATCAATATTATCTCCCGTCTGCCGGATGATTTTGCGAATTTGTATGAGCAGTTTTGTAAGGGCAAATCAATACCACTTGCAGTGGTTGCAGGAGTGATCATCATTGCGATTATTTTGGCAATGACAGTGTTTGTTGTTATTCTTAACAGTGCGATGCGCAAGATTCCCGTACAATATGCGAAGAAAATTCAGGGAAATAAAATGGTCGGTGGTCAGATGACATTTCTTCCCTTAAAGGTAAATACAGCAGGTGTTATCCCAATTATCTTTGCATCTTCGCTGATGCAGTTTCCGATTGTTATCTCAACGCTGGTTGGATATAACGGCAATGGTGTATGGAGACAGATTTTAAATGGTCTGAATCAGGATTATTGGTGTAATCCATCCCAGCTTATCTATTCGATTGGTCTTGTAGTGTATATCGTGTTAACCGTATTTTTTGCTTATTTCTACACGTCATTAACGTTCAATCCTTTGGAGATTGCAAATAATATGAAGAAACAGGGTGGATTTATCCCTGGTATCAGACCAGGTAAGCCAACCAGTGATTATTTGAACAAGGTGCTCAATGCAATTATTTTTATTGGCGCTGTTGGACTTGTGATTGTGGCAGTTGTGCCATTCTTCTTTAACGGTGTGTTCAATGCTTCTGTTTCCTTTGGTGGAACAAGCTTGATTATTATCGTGAGCGTTGTGCTTGAGACAATCAAGCAGATTGAATCTCAGATGCTAGTGCGCAATTACAAAGGTTTTTTGAATGACTGATAGTAGATAAAGCAAGCAGTCAGGACGATCAGATAGAGATAGAAGCAAAGCATACGCTTTGCTTCTATCCATTATGGAATAGCTTGAGTTGAGTTTATCCTGCTTAGTTGTTTTGGTAAATTGAATTGAAGCTATTGAAATATAGCATTGTAGTGGCAGGTGTTGTGTTATGCAGCGCAGCAGTTCCAGTGATATTTTAAAGGAGGAAAACAGGATGAAAATTATTATGTTAGGCGCACCGGGGGCAGGAAAAGGGACACAGGCAAAGATGATCGCGGAGAAATTTGCAATACCACATATTTCAACAGGAGATATCTTCCGTGCAAACATTAAAAATGGCACGGAGCTGGGTATGGAAGCAAAGAAGTTTATGGATCAGGGATTGTTGGTGCCAGATGAACTTACTGTTAAGATTCTTTTGGATAGAGTGGCGCAAGATGACTGCAAAAATGGATATGTGTTGGATGGTTTCCCGAGGACAATCCCACAGGCAGAAGTTCTTGACAAGGCACTTACAGAGCTTGGAGACAAGATTGATTATGCAATTAATGTTGATGTGCCGGACGAGAATATTATTAACAGAATGTCTGGAAGACGCGCTTGCGTGAATTGTGGAGCGACCTATCACATTGTTCATATTCCATCTAAAAAAGAAGGAATATGCGATACTTGTGGTTCAGAACTGATATTGAGAGATGATGATAAGCCTGAGACAGTTAAGAATCGTCTTGATGTATATCATAAACAGACACAGCCATTGATTGATTTCTATGAGGCAAAAGGGGTATTGAAATCTGTAGATGGCACAGTGGATATGAAGGAAGTATTTGAGGCGATTGTCAATATATTGTCTTAATCATAGTTATGGTGCGGGGGAATAGGAAAAATGGCTGTTACAATAAAGTCGCAGCGTGAGATTGGTCTGATGCGGGAATCATGTAGACTTTTAGCAAAGGTGCACGAGGAACTTGAGCAGGCAATTGAACCTGGGATATCCACACTTTACATTGACCAACTTGGTGAAAAACTGATTCGGGATATGGGATGCATTCCTAATTTTCTGCATTATAATGGATATCCGGCATCCATCTGTGTGTCAGTTAATGATGAGGTGGTACATGGGATTCCCAGGGCAGACAGGATTCTGCAGGAAGGCGATATTGTGAGTCTTGACTGTGGACTTATTTATAAAGGATATCATTCAGATGCTGCCAGGACGCATGGTGTGGGCCGGATTAGTCCAGAAGCGCAGAAACTGATAGACGAGACGAAGAAATCATTTTTTGAGGGAGTAAAGAGAGCTACAGCAGGGAATTATCTTCATGATATATCGAATACAATTGACAGTTATGTATCAAAGTTTGGGTATGGCATCGTTCGCGATCTGGTGGGGCATGGAATTGGCACCTCCCTCCACGAGGAGCCGGAGGTGCCAAACTTCAGACAGAAAAAGAGAGGGATAAAACTTCGGGCTGGTATGACGCTTGCGATAGAACCTATGATCAACATGGGCTGTGGTGATGTCGAATGGCTGGATGACAACTGGACAGTCGTTACAGAGGATGGATCGCTGTCCGCGCATTATGAGAATACGATTCTGATAACTGACGGTGAACCGGAGATTCTAACACTCTTATAGGAAGCAGAAAAAGAAAAGGGTAGATTATAGGAGAGGGAAAAATGACAGGTTTTCTGGCATACTCGCTGGCAGGACATGATAAGGATGCACTGTATCTTATCATTGAGGAAACAAAGGATTTTGTATATGTTGTGGACGGGGCAGTGCGAACACTCGACAAACCGAAGAAAAAAAATAAAAAACATGTACAGATCATAAAAAAGAACCGAAGGATTGATATCTCGTCTGTGACAAACGAGGAAATAAAGCATATAATCAAGTTATATAGAGACATTAAGGAGGTATAATAATGTCAAAGTCCGATGTGATCGAAATCGAAGGAACTGTAGTTGAAAAACTCCCCAACACAATGTTTCAGGTGGAGTTGGAAAATGGCCATAGGGTGCTTGCCCACATCAGCGGAAAGCTGAGACAGAATTTTATCCGCATCCTTCCAGGTGACAAAGTAACATTAGAGTTATCCCCATATGACTTGTCTAAAGGACGAATTATATGGAGAGACAAATAAACTTATTTTATGAAAATATTTTTTGAATAGGGCTTGCATTTGCCCAGACTGCATGATATAATGTAAAACGGTCTTTTTGAAAGGAGGGTTTAACATGAAAGTTAGATCATCAGTAAAACCTATTTGCGAGAAATGCAAAGTTATCAAGAGAAAAGGAAAGATCAGAATTATCTGTGAAAATCCAAAACACAAGCAGAGACAAGGTTAAAAAAATCCTTTTGAATCTGTAAGAAAGAGCGGCTGAGGTATGTGTTCTAATCCGTCAATCAGAATACATACTATAAATATATAACAGACATTTGATCTGTTGTGTGTTTACTTCTTGATACCGAGAAATGTTTCGCGAAAAAAGCTTTGACTACATGTCAAAGTGGCAGAAAAAATAAGATATTCTGCCCCGAGTAGTATCGGACAAATCGGGTAGTTATCCGGTCGGGCAATCTGCCCCAATCAATTAGTTTACTATTAACTGTGACAGGGTATTTTAAAACCTTTTCACAAGGCAAAATGGAGGAATTTTAACATGGCTCGTATTGCTGGTGTTGACTTACCAAGAGAAAAACGTGTAGAAATTGGATTGACTTACATCTATGGTATTGGCAGAGTAAGTGCAAACAAGATCCTTGAGAAGGCAGGTGTTAATCCTGATGTTCGCGTTCGGGATCTGACCGATGATGATGTTAAGAAAATTAGTGTGATCGTTGAGGAAGAGTATATGGTGGAAGGTGATCTCAGACGTGAGATTGCTTTGAATATCAAGAGATTACAGGAGATTGGATGCTATCGTGGTATCCGTCATAGAAAGGGGCTTCCTGTTCGTGGCCAGAAGACGAAAACAAATGCCAGAACGAGAAAAGGTCCCAAGCGGACAGTAGCAAATAAAAAGAAATAAAGTTTGAGAAGTTCGCTTTTTAAACAGTAGCAAATAAGAAATAGTCTCAGCTTGCGATGAGACATTGCAAACAATAAGTTGAAATGAGAAAGTAGGTTAGTTTAGTATGGCTAAAAAAGTTACAAAAAAAGTGACAAAAAAGCGCGTAAAGAAAAACGTTGAACGAGGACAGGCACATATCCAGTCATCATTTAACAATACAATTGTTACATTGACAGATAATGATGGGAATGCTCTTTCATGGGCAAGTGCAGGTGGTCTGGGATTTAGAGGTTCAAAGAAATCTACTCCATATGCTGCTCAGATGGCAGCCGAGACAGCTACGAAAGCAGCTCTGGTACACGGCTTGAAGTCTGTTGATGTTATGGTAAAGGGACCTGGTTCCGGCAGAGAAGCTGCAATCCGTGCGCTTCAGGCATGTGGTCTTGAAGTGACCAGCATCAAGGATGTGACACCGGTTCCGCATAATGGATGCCGCCCGCCAAAGCGCCGCAGAGTATAATGTTAGGAGGATAAGAACATGGCAGTAAACAGAGTTCCTGTACTTAAAAGATGCAGATCTCTTGATTTAGATCCTGTATTTTTGGGATATGATAAAAAATCGAAAAGAAAATCTCAAAGAGCTGGAAAGAAAATGAGCGAGTATGGATTGCAGTTGAGAGAAAAACAGAAAGCAAAGTTTATTTATGGTGTGCTTGAAAAGCCTTTCCGCAATTATTATGAGAAAGCGGATAGAATGAAGGGAATGACTGGTGAAAACTTAATGGTTCTTCTTGAGAGAAGACTTGACAATGTTGTTTTCCGCATGGGATTTGCCAGAACAAGAAGAGAAGCTAGACAAGTTGTTGGTCATAAGCATGTGTTGGTAAATGGTAAGTGCATCAATATTCCTTCTTATCTGATTAGCCCAGGTGATGTGATTGAGATTAGAGAAAAATCCAGAAGCTTACAAAGATATAAGGATATTGCAGAGTCAACAAACGGCAGACTGGCTCCAGAATGGATGGATGTTGATCAGGAAAACTTTAAGGGTACCATTAAAGAGCTTCCTTCCAGAGAAGTGATTGATGTTCCTGTAGATGAGATGCTTATCGTCGAGTTGTATTCTAAGTAATTTTGTCGGAAGAATAAGCAGAAAATAAGAATTTAACAGTAGGAAGTGCGCATATGTGTACTTTCTATTGTTGCACTTATAAATACAGTAATAATTTCGCAAGAGAAAGTTTGCGGAAAATTACTTGTCACATCCATTAGAAGGAGGGGTATTTACAGTGTTAGCATTTGATTTTGACAGTCCAAATATTGAAGTGGCGGAAATCTCTGAAGACAAAAGATACGGTAAGTTTGTCGTGGAGCCTTTGGAGAGAGGATACGGAATTACACTGGGCAATTCTCTCAGGAGGATTATGCTTGCTTCCCTACCCGGTGCAGCGGTGAGCCAGGTTAAAATTGATGGTGTTCTGCATGAGTTTAGTTCGATTCCTGGAGTCAAGGAAGATGTGACTGAGATTGTTATGAACCTAAAGAGTCTGGCGATCAAAAATAACTGTGAGACGGATGAAGTAAAAAAAGCAATTATTGATTTTGAGGGTGAAGGTGTTGTCAGAGCGTCTGATATTCAGGTGGATCAGGATATTGAGATTATGAATCCAGATCAGGTTATTGCGACTTTAACTGGCGGTAAAGACAGCAAACTTTACATGGAAATACTCATTACAAAGGGTAGAGGCTATATCAGTGCGGACAAAAACAAGAGTGAGGATCTGCCAATTGGTGTTATAGCGGTGGATTCGATTTATACCCCTGTAGAACGAGTAAATGTTACTGTGGAGAATACCCGTGTTGGTCAGATTACAGATTATGATAAATTGTCTTTAGATGTTTATACAGATGCGACACTCGCTCCTGATGAGGCAGTCAGTTTGGCGGCTAAGGTACTGAGTGAACATTTGAAGCTTTTCATCAACCTTTCAGAAAATGCAAAGAATGCAGAAGTTATGATTGAGAAAGAGGATGATGAGAAAGAGAAGGTGCTTGAAATGAGCATTGACGAGCTGGAGTTATCGGTTCGTTCTTACAATTGTCTGAAAAGGGCAGGTATCAATACGGTCGAGGAGTTGACGAACCGCACATCAGAAGATATGATGAAGGTCCGCAATTTAGGACGTAAGTCGTTGGACGAAGTATTGGCAAAATTAAAAGAGTTAGGCTTACAGCTCAATCCAATAGAAGATTGAACACATTAGAGACTAACCCTATGCAGATGTGGTAATGCCAAAGAGTTCACATCTGTACTCGAAGATGGAATTTATTCATTAACATTTGATAAGTAAGTCCAAAGGGCGTTGTCATTTGTTCCACCAAGGAGGGTAGCCTACATAACAGTTTTTTGACTGATAGATGGTAGGTGATATGTCCTCACAATGAAAGGAGCCTATTATGGCAGGTTATAGAAAACTCGGAAGAACATCAGATCAGAGAAAGGCCTTGTTAAGAGGGCAGGTTACAGCTTTGATTGCCAGCAAGGAAGGTAGAATCATCACGACAGAAGCGAGAGCGAAGGAAGTGCAGAAGATTGTAGAGGGATTGATTGCGCTGGCAGTAAAAGAAAAAGATAACTATGAGATGGTAAAGGTTACTGCAAAGGTTGCCAGAAAAGATAAGGATGGCAAACGGGTGAAAGAGGAGAAGAACGGCAAGAAGGTTACTGTTTATGATGAAGTTGAGAAGGAGATTAAGAAGGATTTACCGTCAAGACTTCATGCTAGAAGACAGATGCTCAAAGTATTGTATACAGTAAAGGAAGTCCCAACAAAGAATGCCGGCAAGAAAAGGAACACAAAGCAGCTTGACCTTGTGGCAAAATTATTTGATGAGGTTGCACCAAAATATGTTGGACGCAAGGGCGGATACACGAGAATCGTCAAGATCGGACAGCGTAAAGGCGATGGTGCTATGCAGGTAGTACTTGAGTTTGTATAAAAGAAAAATTGTATTTTTGGCGCTCCCATCTTTTGGGAGCGTTTTTGGCATAATTTATCACAAAAATGGTAATCATTCAGAAGTATAGGAACTGAAATTATACTAACGGTCCAAAAGACTGATCGCTTAGTATACCCGTATTTCTGAATGGTCATCTGTCACACACAGCAGTCTGCATACGGGAATTGTATTGGGTGCGAGAGGAATATAGCAATTATGGATAAATATGGAAATATGACAAGAAAAGAGGCGTGTTATTATCTGGGAATTGGCGAAAATGCTTCCGAGGAACAGATTAAGAGAGCATATCGGTATAAAGCCAAATTATATCATCCAGATATGAACCCGAATACGGATACGAAGGATTATTATATTAAAGTACAAAAGGCATATGAATATTTGATGAATCATCCAAACAATATTTCAGCGACGGGAACTACTACAACAGTTAAGCCAGGGTACAATCCTTTCGGCAATCCAGCAGATAAGGCCATGTATGGTGCAAATACTTGGCAGTACAACAATCCTTATTTTGCGGGGACAATGGGAGCTGCACAGACAAATGGAACACCAGTGAATGCGCGTCCCGCTAAAGTCTATGCAAGTACGGCTGCGGCAAAAGCCAGTTACAAAAGGCAGAAAGAAAAAGAGAAAGATAGAGAAAAAATCCAAAAATGGGAAGAGGAATATAAAAATACCAAAAAGCGCCAACAACAGATACAATTTTATGGAAAAGAGTACACAGACCAGATGACGGGAACTTCCAAGAGCACGGAGGAGGAAATTCTTGAGAAGATACGTGCAATTTGGCTGGCAGAGACAATCAAACGGCAGATTGCATTGGATAAAGAGCACAAGGAGATACTACAGCGCAGGAAACTGCATCAGGCATTTATGCAACAGCAGATGCAGGAGGAGGAACGGGAAAATTAATCCAAAACCAAATAGGACATAGATAGAGAGTGTTTAAAATTTGCACAGGAAAACGCAAAAGGCAGCGTGCCAGAGGCGAATGGGGGAATGAACATGGGTTTAATCAAGGTTAAGGATTTGATATATGAATATATACGGCGTGATGAGGAAGGTAATGTGGAGGGGATAACCACAGCAGTGGATGATGTAAACCTTGATATAAAGCAGGGAGATTTTGTGGCCATTCTAGGACATAATGGCTCTGGCAAATCAACATTGGCAAAACACCTAAATGCGATTCTTTATCCAACAGAAGGAACTGTCTGGGTGGATGGAAAGGACACAAAAGACGAGACGCATGTGTGGGATATTCGGCAGACGGCAGGAATGGTTTTTCAGAATCCAGACAATCAAATTATTGGTCAGATTGTTGAGGAGGATGTGGGATTTGGTCCTGAGAATATGGGAGTGCCCACAAAAGAAATCTGGGAGCGGGTGGAGGAGAGTCTTAAAGCAGTGGGAATGTATTCATTTCGCAAATTTTCTCCCAATAAGCTTTCCGGCGGACAGAAACAGCGCGTATCTATAGCAGGTGTGATTGCTATGCATCCAAAATGTATTGTGCTTGATGAGCCTACGGCAATGCTGGACCCAATGGGGCGCAAGGAAGTTATTCGGGCGGTCCGCGCCTTGAATGATGTGGAACAGATCACAGTGATTTTGATTACACATTATATGGAAGAAGTGATTTATGCGGATCGAGTTTATGTGATGGATAAAGGCAAGGTGACACTTCAGGGAACGCCTAGGGAAGTATTTTCAGAAGTGGAACGGTTAAAAGAGCTTCGCCTTGACGTGCCACAAGTAACACTGCTTGCACATGAGCTTGCAAAAGAAGGATTTCCAATGCCAAAAGGCGTGCTTACGAAACAAGAATTTAGGGAGGCGCTTGACCGATATATAACAGAAAGGGCGGACGAATATGCCAATTATTTTGGATAAAGTGAGTCATATTTATGGGGAAGATACCACTATGGCGGTAAAAGCGCTGGACAAGATAAGTCTTGTGATACCAGATGGGCAATTTATAGGGCTGATTGGTCATACTGGTTCTGGCAAATCGACGCTGGTTCAGCATCTAAATGGACTGATGCGCGCAACTTCAGGAAATATTTATTTTAACGGGCAAGATATTGACGAGAGTGATTTTGATAAAAAGATGCTGCGCAGCAAGGTAGGTCTTGTTTTTCAATATCCAGAACATCAACTTTTTGAGACAGATGTATTTTCTGATGTGTGTTTTGGTCCAAAAAATCTTGGCTTATCAAAAAAAGAGATAGAATTGCGTGCATATGAGGCACTAAAACTGGTAGGACTTGAGGATGAATATTTTTATCAATCACCTTTTGATTTGTCAGGTGGTCAAAAAAGGCGTGTTGCAATTGCAGGTGTTCTCGCCATGAAACCAGATGTTTTGATACTCGACGAACCAACTGCTGGACTTGACCCAAAAGGGCGCGATGAAATTCTTGACCAGATTTTAAAACTTAAAGTGGAGACGGGAATTACGGTTCTTCTGGTATCACACAGTATGGATGATGTGGCAAAATATGTTGATCGAATTATTGTGATGAATCAGGGAAGTATTTTATATGATGATATCCCCAAGGAAGTTTTTAAACATTATCAGGAATTAGAGGCAATTGGTCTTGCAGCACCACAGGTGACATATATTATGAAGGAATTGCGGGATCATGGTTATGATGTCAGCGACGAGATTACGACGATTGAGGAAGCAAAGACAGAGATAAAAAATTATTTTACAAAACTTGCAGCAATGCGAAGAGAGAGATAGGTGGCAGGTTATGCTGAGAGATATCACATTAGGACAATATTATCAAGCGGATTCTGTGATACATAGACTGGACCCAAGAGTGAAGCTGGGAACAACAGTTTTGTTTATTATCTCGTTGTTTCTTTTTCATGGATTGTGGGGATATCTGGTAGCTGCTTTGTTTCTTGCGCTTGTAATTAAACTATCAAAGGTACCTTTTCGGTTTATGATAAAGGGAATGAAATCGATTGTATTTTTATTGTCCATCACAATTCTTTTTAACTTGTTTTTAACGCCAGGTGAACCGCTTGTGCAGGTTTGGATACTTCGGATTACGAAGGAAGGCGTGCGCCTTGCGTTACTTTTGGCGATTCGACTTGCATTTTTAATTATTGGTTCGTCGGTTATGACACTTACCACTACACCAAATCAGTTGACAGATGGTTTGGAAAAGATGCTGAAACCGCTGAATAAAATAAAAGTTCCAGTACATGAAATTGCGATGATGATGTCAATTGCGCTTCGTTTTATACCTATTTTAATGGAGGAGACAGATAAAATTATGAAAGCGCAACTTGCAAGGTGTGCTGATTTTGAGAGCGGAAATTTGATAAAAAAGGCAAAGAGTTTAGTGCCGCTTTTGGTGCCGCTTTTTATATCGGCATTTCGCCGTGCGAACGACTTGGCAATGGCGATGGAGGCACGCTGTTACAGAGGAGGAGAACACCGCACGAAGATGAAGCCATTGCGATATCAGAAAAGAGATTATATTGCGTATGCGATTGTGGTCTGTTATCTTGTCGCAGGAATCGCGGCTGGAAGACTGATACCTGCATTATTGAATTTTGCATGAACATTGCGAAGGGTAATTCTGCCAGAGATAGGACAGAAAAAGGGGAAAAAATGTTATGAAACGTGTAATGTTAACTGTGGCCTATGATGGCACAAATTATCATGGGTGGCAGATTCAGCCAAATGTGGTGACAGTCGAATCTGTGCTCAATGAAACATTAAGTACTCTTTTGCAAGAGGAAATCAAAGTGATTGGCGCGTCGAGAACGGACACAGGAGTACATGCACTTGGAAATGTTGCAGTGTTTGACACACAGGCAAGAATGCCTGCTGAAAAAATTTCATATGCATTAAATCAGAGACTTCCGCAGGATATCCGAATCCAGGCGTCGAGGGAGGTATCACAGGATTTTCACCCTAGACGACGCAACAGCAAAAAAACCTATGAATATAAGATATGGAACAGCGCGTTTCCAATGCCAATATACAGGCTATATTCGCACTTTACTTACGTGCCGCTTGATGTGAATGCAATGCAGAGGGCAGCAAACTATTTGGTGGGAGAGCATGATTTTAAGAGCTTTTGCAGCGTGAATACGACAGCGGAAACTACAGTGAGGACGATCTATGAGATTACAGTGGAACGATCCGGCGAGATGATAACGATTAGAGTAGTTGGTTCTGGTTTTCTATACAATATGGTTCGGATTATAGCGGGCACATTGATGGAAGCAGGGAAAGGAAGCCTAGCTCCTGAAAAAATGGAAGAGATTTTAAAAGCATGTGACCGCGCAATGGCAGGGCCGACAGCGCCAGCATGTGGATTGTTGTTAGTTCAATATGAGTTTTTAGATATTTAAAATTTTCAGGCGGATATAATGAATAATTTGGCAATTTAGGTATTGACACACTAGGAACCGTATAATATAATAATTCAATGTGGCGACATGCGATAGTACAATATCAAAGCCCCGATATTTGCAGAGGTGTCAGCCAAGGTATCTAGGTGATTTGTGAGTCTGGAAGGTGTAGCCGGACATTCTGCATCTAAAGATTCAGACAAGAATAACCATCAAAGGAGAGCCGACAGGCTAAATATATGGAGGGAACATCATGAAAACGTTTATGGCTAGCCCAGCTACAATTGATAGAAAATGGTATGTAGTAGACGCTACAGGTATGACATTAGGACGCTTGGCATCAGAAGTTGCGAGTGTATTAAGAGGAAAGAATAAGCCAATTTTCACTCCTCATATGGATACAGGTGATTATGTGATTGTCGTTAACGCTGAGAAAGTTGCAGTCACAGGAAAGAAATTAGACCAGAAAATATATTATCATCATTCTGATTATGTTGGAGGCATGAAGTCAACAACATTGAGAGAGAAATTGAATAAGAAACCAGAAGAGGTGATTGAGCATGCAGTGAGGGGGATGCTTCCAAAGGGACCTTTGGGACGCCAGATGTACAAGAAACTCTTCGTATATGCAGGACCTGAGCACAAACATGCAGCTCAGAAGCCCGAGACATTGACATTTTAATCAGTGTGATGAATAAAGGAGGAAATTAAAATGGCAAAGGCAGCAAATGCTTCAAGATATTATGGAACAGGTAGAAGAAAAAAATCAATTGCTAGAGTATATCTGACACCAGGCAACGGCAATATCACGATCAACAAGAGAGGGATTGATGATTATTTTGGTTTGGAAACATTAAAGGTTATCGTTCGTCAGCCTTTGGTGGCAACAGATACGGTTGATAAATTTGATGTGCTTGTGAATGTGAAGGGCGGCGGCTACACAGGACAGGCAGGTGCAATTAGACATGGTATTTCAAGAGCCTTATTGCAAGCGGATGCTGATTATAGACCAGTGCTTAAAAAGGAAGGTTTCTTGACACGTGATCCTCGTATGAAGGAGAGAAAGAAATACGGTCTCAAGGCTGCTCGTCGTGCACCACAGTTCTCCAAGAGATAATTTTACAACAAATAAAATTAAAAGCTATAAAGCTCCCGAAAGTTTAGTATTTCGGGGGTTTTTGTTTTTATGCAGCTAAAGCTGCCCGAGTCCGGCTTCCTGTTACGAAGCATTTATAAAAGTTTAAGTTCTGGTTGTTATTTTATATGTTTGCAAGTATAATAAATATGTTAGGGATTGTCCTTCTGTGGACATAGAGAAGAGGATTGAAAATGAATAATTCATGTATCGCCCCATTTGTAAAATGGGCTGGAGGGAAGCGTCAGCTACTTTTGCAGATAAAGGAGAGAATGCCTGAAAAGTATAATAATTATTATGAACCGTTTGTGGGAGGCGGTGCAGTGATATTTGAATTGCTGCCTGCGAATGCTTTAATTAATGATATTAACAAGGCGCTGATAAATGCGTATAGACAGATATGTAATGTACCAGAAACATTTTTAAAGGCTGTAAACAAGCTTGATGAGGAAATGTGGGAAGATGGAAAGAAGTATTATTATTCTCTTAGGGAGCATTATAATGACAAGCTGATGAGGGCAGAGTATGATGTGGAGCTGGCGGCATTGTTTGTATTTATCAATAAGCATTGTTTTAATGGTTTGTATCGTGTCAATGGCAAGGGACTTTTTAACGTTCCTTATAACAATACTCGTATTGTATCTGTTGATGAAAACGCAATTATGGAGATTTCAAAATATCTTCAAGGCGTAATGATAATGGATGGCGATTTTGAGGTCGCTTGCAGGGATGCAAAGAAGGGCGATTTTGTATTTATAGACAGTCCATATGCACCGTTAAATCCAGCCTCTTTTGAATCGTACACAAAGGAGGGATTCGATATAGAAAGTCATCAACGGCTGGCAAACCTTTTTGATGAATTGACAGACAGAGGTTGTTATTGTATGCTCACAAATCATAACACCGAGCTGATAAATGAATTGTATGGTGACAAGGGTTATAAAATGGATGTTGTAAGTGTAAAGCGCATGATTAATTCGGATGCATCCAACAGGGTGGGTGAAGAAATTATTATATGTAATTATTAAAGGAGTCAAAATAGTGAAAAGCCTATTTACAAGAAAAGTGCCATTATATTTTGAGACAGAGGAAGCGCAATTGATACAGGGAGATTCCTTTAAAACGTTAACCAAAATAGAACCAGAATCTGTTGATATGATATTTGCAGACCCGCCTTATTTTCTAAGCAATAATGGGATTACCTGCCAGAGTGGGAAAATGGTTTCGGTAAATAAAGGTTCGTGGGACAAGCTTTCAGAGAGTGGAACAAGTATCGAGGAAAAACATAAGTTTAACAGAAAATGGATTAAGTTATGCAAAAAAGCACTAAAGATAAATGGTACGATTTGGATATCGGGAACATTACACAATATATATTCAATTGGTATGGCATTGGAGCAGGAAGGATTTAAAATAATTAACAATATAACATGGCAGAAAACAAACCCACCACCAAACTTAGGATGTCGATGCTTCACACATTCTACCGAAACCATTTTATGGGCAAAGAAGAATGAGAAGAAGTCACGACATTTTTTTGATTATCAAAGAATGAAAGAAATAAATGGTGGCAAACAGATGAAGGATGTATGGACAGGCTCACTGACAAAACTTTCGGAGAAAACAGAAGGCAATCATCCAACACAAAAACCGGAATACTTATTAGAGAAAATTATATTGGCGTCTACAAAGGAAGGACAAATTATCTTAGATCCGTTTTGTGGTTCTGGAACTACTGGAGTGGTGGCTGTGCGACATAGACGAAAGTTTATTGGAATAGATGTAAGTGAAGAATACTTGGAGATATCCAAGAAAAGATTGGAGAGGATAACGAATGATAAAAAGAGATTTTAATGAATGGTTACAAAAATTTAGACCGAGTATATCAAGTTATGATTACTATATTGATTTTGAAAAGGTTGTAAAAAATGTTGAAGAAATCAAAGTGGAATTGAACATTTTAAATTCCTTGATTGGCTCAAAAAGTATTGAGGAGGATTTTGAAAGGATAGTGACAAAGTATCCAGATACTTTGCAATGTGTGCCTCTTCTCCTGGCAGTAAGAGGATATGAAATCTATGCGCAGGATGAAGATGGAGCATTTTTATATGATTTTAAGCAGATGAATTATAGCGTGGAGCAATATAAAGTGTTTATGCGCAAAACAGGATTGTTTGATATGATTGCAAATCATTTGGTAAATAACCTTGTAGATTATGCTTTGGGCATCGAAACTGGACTTGACTCTAATGGGCGTAAGAATCGCGGCGGTCATCAGATGGAAGATCTAGTTGAGAAATATGTTGTGGCGGCAGGATTTAAAAAGGATGTAAATTATTTTAAGGAAATGTATCTTAAGGAAATTGAAGAAAAGTGGCATATTGATTTGTCTGCACTTTCTAATCAGGGAAAAGCCGCCAAGAGATTTGATTTTGTAATTAAGACAGAAAAGATGATATATGGTATTGAGACAAACTTTTATGGCGTTGGCGGCTCAAAGCTAAATGAGACTGCAAGAAGTTATAAAATGCTTTCGCAGGAGGCAGATTCGATTGATGGATTTACGTTTGTTTGGTTTACGGATGGAATTGGTTGGAAGAGTGCAAGAGGGAATTTAAGAGAGACATTTGAAGTAATGGAACATATTTATAGTATTGATGATATGGAACAGAATATTATTGTAAATAAGCTGATATAAAAAAGGTACTCCATAGGGACTTAGCAGTAAATGCTAAGTCCTGTGTGAACAGTAACCTTGTACCTATTTCTGAAGGTTTTACAGTTGACTGTTGCACTTTAAAGTGTTAAAATTTCATTTAAGATGTTATAAATACTTTTTAACTGTGCAGTAAGGTTGAACTGTAACGCAAAAATGATTGCGTGAGCAGACATAAAAGTGTAGTAGCACTTGAAAAGATCGTATACTCACGACAGATGAAATCTGCCGTGAGTATCGCGCCAACCGCAGCCGCAAAGCGGCATGTTTCCTTATGCGGTTGTGCGCATCATATGATACTGAGCGGTCAGTCTTTTCGACCGCCAGTATAATTTATTTCAAACAAGATAGGAGAAGGGGAGCATGAAAGAGATTGTTAGTTTAATGGATTATCGTTCAAGTATCAAAGTAGTGGATGCAACATTGCGAGATGGTGGGCTTGTGAATGACTTTTATTTTACGGATGAGTTTGTAAGAGCACTGTACGAATCAAATGTCAAAGCAGGCGTGGATTATATGGAGATGGGGTATAAGGCGTCGAAGGAAATGTTCGACCAAAGTAAGTTTGGCAAGTGGAAGTTTTGCAATGATGATGATATTAGAGCAATCGTAGGCGATAATGATACCAATCTTAAAATTGCAGTGATGGCAGATGTTGGGAGATGCGATTACAAAAAGGATATTCTTAGCCGCTCAGAGAGTCCGATTGACCTAATCCGTGTGGCAACATATTTAAATACGATTCCAGCGGCAGCAAACATGATTGAGGACGCTAAGAAAAAAGGATATGAAGTGACTTGCAATATTATGGCGATTTCAAATGGACAGGAGAGTGACTTAAGAGTTGCACTTGACATATTAGGACAGACATCAGCAGATGTATTGTACATTGTGGATAGTTTTGGTTCCTTGTATCCAGAACAGATTGCGCGAATTACTGATACGTATATGGAATTTGCGGCAAAATATGGAAAACAGCTTGGGATTCATGCGCACAACAATCAACAACTAGCGTTTGCCAATACAATTGAAGCGGTTGGTGATGGCGTGGACTGGCTTGATGCCACATATGCAGGCATGGGCAGAGGTGCAGGAAACTGTGCGATGGAGTTACTGCTCGGATTTCTGCGCAATCCAAAGTACAATAATTTTTATGTAATACAATTTATAGAAAAATATATGAACAAACTCAAAGAGGATGGCGTCGTTTGGGGGTTTGACTTGCAGTATATGATGACAGGGCTTTTGAATCAGCATCCGCGGGCGGCAATACAGTTTACCAAGGATAAGAGAAAAGATTATGCTGAATTTTATAAGGAAGTTGTCGCACAAGATTAAAAAATTGAGAAGGAGAAATGATAGGAAGTGATGGAGGCTATGAGAAAAAAAGCGCTCGTCACTGGGGCATCAAGGGGGATCGGAAAAGCAATTGCCAAGATGCTCGCAGCGCAAAAGTTTGATTTGTATCTGACTTGCCGCGAAAATAGCAGCCAATTGGAGGCTCTAGGCCAATCATTGCAGCAGCAATATGGTATTAACTGTTGCTGTTATACCTTTCCAATTGCGGATGAGAATAGCGTGATTGAAATGTTTCATAATATTCCATATCTGGATGTTTTGGTGAACAATGCAGGTATTTCCTATATAGGTCTTTTGACGGATATGACTTATCGCGAGTGGCAGGAGGTAATTGATACCAATCTAAATGCGTGTTTTTTGACCTGTCGCTACGCAGTACCAGAGATGGTAAGACGGCGTCAGGGAAAGATTATAAACATTTCTTCTGTGTGGGGAACTGTCGGCGCATCAATGGAAGTAGCATATTCAGCCTCCAAAGGCGGAGTTAATGCATTTACGCGCGCACTGGCAAAGGAATTGGGACCAAGCTGCATTCAAGTGAATGCGATTGCTTGTGGCGTGATTGATACAGATATGAACAAAAGTTTAGATAAAGAAGATATAGAACACTTGATACAAGAAATACCATTGGATCGTTTGGGACGAGCAGAGGAAGTCGCAGAACTTGTAAAATTGCTCTGCACAGGAAATCAATATTTAACGGGGCAAATTATAACGTTGGACGGAGGTTGGACGTAATGGAAAATGAATTGTATGATGTGGTAATTATAGGCGCAGGACCCGCTGGAATGGGAGCAGCAGTTTACGCGGTGAGGGCAGGACTAAAAGCAGTGGTGCTCGACAGAAGTCCTCTGAGCGGTGGGCAGATTTTGACAACATATGAGGTGGACAACTATCTTGGGCTGCCTGGTCTGAGTGGCGGTGAGCTTTCTGACAAGTTTCGGGAACATGCAGATCGGTTGGGTGTAAAGTTTATGACTGTAAATGTGCAGGCAGTTGAGGAGGAAACAGAAACAGCAGAATATCGAATTCATACAGATAAAATGATATTTCAGTCAAAAGCAGTTATTCTCGCAACGGGTGCTTCCCATTCGCTGCTTGATGTACCAGGAGAGAAGGAGCTTACAGGAATGGGAGTATCCTATTGTGCTACCTGTGATGGCGCATTTTTTAGAAAACGCACAGTGGCAGTGGTCGGTGGCGGAGATGTAGCGGTGGAGGATGCAATTTTTCTGTCAAAAATCTGTCAGAAAGTTTATCTGATTCATCGTAGAGATCAGCTTCGAGCAGTTGACAGCTTGCAGAAAAAATTGTTTTCTCTTGAAAATGTTGAGGTTCTCTGGGATAGTGAGGTTCAAGAAATAATAGGAACAGATAAGGTGTCAGCGATAAGTCTTTATCACAAGAAGAGTGGAGCGCAAAGCAAACTGGATGTTGACGGAGTGTTCATTGCAGTTGGTATTGTGCCAGATACAGAATTTTGCAGGGACCTTGTGGAGATGGATGAGAAAGGTTATGTTATTGCAGATGAAACCTGTGCCACTTCAAAGAAAGGAATTTTTGCAGCGGGAGATATCCGAAAAAAACAGATGCGTCAGATTATTACTGCAGTGGCTGACGGTGCAAATGCAATTGGCTCTGTGCAAAGTTTTTTATACACAGGAACATCTAAGGAATTGTTAAAGAATTAATCTTTACATCTGACTTGTCTAAATCTTCTTATGTTGCGTTGTCTGCAAAGTTAATTCTTAACAGTTCCTAAATAAGATTTTTAAGTTATAAAATTTTTATAAAAGTTACAAATTTATAGATGAAAAAATTTTTGGTTGAGAATGAGAAAAATCTGATGAAAGAAGAAAAAAGTATAAGAACAATGGGGGATTATAGCGAAATTACACAAATTATTTCTTGAAAAAAGAATAATTTTTTGTAGTGGGAATGCATATCCGTGCAAAAAGATATCTTGACATTTATGGCGAAATATGTTAATTTATTTCATGGGTGTAACAAATTCGTAATAATTTGTGCAATCATATATAGAAAGAGAAACTGTCAGGGTTCCATAAGGGTCGGAGAAGAACTTTGACGATAGAATCACATAGATACCATAATTGGAGGAATAGTCATGAACAAGTACGGCGTGAAAGCAGCGGCATGTGCCCTTGTTGGAACACTTTCATTATCAGGATACCAGACAACCCTTGAAGCAAAGATCCACGGTTCATCAGATGTACCTGCGGCAGGTGTCGCTGTAGTGATGGATGAAGGCAGTACGATACAGGATCTTCAGGTGGAGGTAGTGCAGAATATAGCTTATCTTGAAAGCGCATCAGGGTTGCAACCAAATATTGTACTCGCATCAGAAAAGGCTGGTTTGGCGGAGGCAGTGAATCATATTGTGCAGTCAAATCCAAAGTTGACAAATGCAAAGGTTGCATCAGAGAATGGGCAGGACAGCACAGCAGAGGCCGACGAAGAAGTGTCAGGACAGCAGGAAACATCGAATGCAGAGACTTCCGAGCAGGAAAGTCAGGAACAGGCATCTTCTCTCTTGGAGGAATTGGAAGCGACTTCCGAGCAGGAGGCATCGAATGCAGAGACTTCTGAACAGGGATCCTCTACAGAAGAATCTTCTGAGCAGGAGACAACGAATCCAGAGACTTCTGAACAGGAATCTTCTACAGGGGAATCCTCTGAACAAGAGACAACGAATGCAGAGACTTCTGAACAAGAATCTTCTACAGAAGAATCTTCTGAGCAGGAAACAAGCGAGGAAGAAACCACAGAGGAGTCGACAAGTACAGAAGATGATTTTCAGACAAGTGCAGGTTTTTCCGCCACAGATACCTATGATAATGTCGAGATCAGCGAGGAAGATGAGGAGACAGAGACACAGACAGACGAGCAGGATTTTTCTGGGCTTGTGATTGCAAGAGTGACAAATTATGTGAATGTCAGAAGTCTTCCGAGCGAAGAGGGTGAGATTGTCGGAAAGCTTTATGACAAGTCTGTTGGTGAGTTTATCGAGGAGAAAGATGGCTGGTACAAGATTGTTTCTGGAAATTGTACTGGATATGTCAAAGGAGAATATTGTGTTGTAGGAGAGGAAGCGGAGGCGCTCGCAAAGGAAGTGGGAACAACTTATGCTGTTGTCAACACTACAACACTGAAAGTTCGGAAAGAGGCAAGTACAGAGTCTTCTGTGCTGGGTCTTGTTCCGATTGAAGAGGAACTAATTGTAGTAGAGGAACTTGACGGATGGGTTAAAATCGCAATAGAAGAAGGCGACGGCTATGTTTCAAGAGACTATGTAAATCTCAGAACTGATTTTGTGCACGCAGAGTCAAGAGAAGAGGAAGAAGCGAGACTTGCCAAAGAGGCGAGAGCGCGCGAGGAAGCGCGGGCGGCAGCGGCTGCAACAGAAGCAGCGCGTGCACAGAAGAAGGCAGAAACACAGGCGAAGAAAGCTGAGAAATCTGAGGCGAATCAGGCGACAATTGAAGCGGCAAGAAATACAGCAGCTTCGTCTGGCGGTAGTGAAATGGGAAAAGCCGTAATTGACTACGCGACGCAGTTTGTAGGCAATCCATATGTATATGGTGGTTCAAGCCTTACAAACGGCACAGATTGTTCTGGTTTTGTTATGAGTGTGTATTCTAATTTTGGTGTGAGTCTGCCACATTCTTCTTCTGCATTGAGAAGCAAGGGATATGATGTTGGAGGATTGCAAAATGCACAGCCAGGTGATATTGTATGCTACTCTGGTCATGTAGGTTTGTATGTTGGAAATGGACAAATTGTTCATGCCAGCACATCAAAGACTGGAATTATTGTTTCTAGCGCAACATATCGAAATATTCTGACAGTGAGAAGAATTTTCTAATTATAAAAATAGGATACATAATAATTTGAATGACAGGAAAAGTAGATTTTTCTGTCATTCTTTTTATGCACAGACCCGTGCAGAGGAAATATGCCACCAAGGCGGCGCACGGGTCGCGCGGCGAGTAGGGGAAGAAATCTTCCCTACTCGATTGCACACGGACGCGGAAAGGAAATATGCAGCGAAAGCTGCCCGCGTCCGGCGCGCGAGTAGAGGAAGATAGAACTTCTCTACTCGATTGCGCATGGACGTGGAAAGGAAATATGCAGTGAAAACTGTCCGCGTCCGGCGCGCGAATAGGAAAGATGAGACTTCTCTACTTGATTGCGCAGATCGATACAGAGGGAGTATGTCGTTGACGATGTAATTATTCAGATTTATGGAGTTGGAAAAAATGCACAAAAAATGTGAAATAAAATATTGTGCCAGAAAGAGGAAAGCAGAATACATGCGCGACTTATCCACAAGAAAAAGGATAAAAAATACTGAAAAATAGACTTATACACCAAGTTATCCACATTATCCACAACAATGAACAGGTTTTCTTGTGGATAAGGGAAAATTTATCAACGTATGTATGTTTTGTGAAAATGCATGAAAATTGTGTTTTTAGAGAAAACTTATCACAAAGGCATTGACAAACAATAGATCGAGAATTATTTGTACGTGGCAATAGGGCATACCAAAAAATGAATAAAAAAGAGTGAAGAAATCTAATTTTTTTAGAATAAATGTCAAAAGATATTGGAAAAAAGAAAGGGATATGGTATAATCGACTTACAATTAAGGGACAAACTTAATTGTCAATTAAGAGCGAAGGGATGTGGACGTAATGAAATTTATTATCAGCGGAAAAAACATCGATGTTACGCCTGGATTAAAGGCGGCAGTTGAGGACAAGATCGGCAAGCTTGAGAAGTATTTTACGCCAGAAACGGAGGTACATGCGACATTAAGTGTCGAGAAAGAACGTCAAAAGATAGAGGTCACCATTCCAGTGAAAGGAACTATTATCCGCTCGGAACAGGTCAGCAATGACATGTATGTATCGATTGACCTTGCGGCAGAAGTGATCGAACGGCAGTTGAAAAAATATAAAAATAAATTCAGGGCAGACCAGCAGGCAGGGGCAGCAAGCCTGCGGACCGATTTCATAGAGAGCGGTTATGAGGAGGATGACGATGAAGTGCGGATTGTGCGTACCAAAAAGTTTGATATTAAACCGATGTACGCAGAGGATGCATGTGTCCAGATGGAGCTTCTTGGACATGATTTCTATGTATTCTGCAATGCGGAGACAGATGAAGTTAATGTAGTATATAAGCGTAAAGGAAATACCTATGGTCTGATCGAGCCGGAAAATTAAATAGGGATTTATGGACAGGTATCAGGGAACTGATATCTGTTCTTTTAAGTAATAGATGGAGAAGCAGGATCGTGTGGATTACAATATATGATGATAGTGAGCAGGGGATTGTGATAAAAAATCGAGACGGCATTGCTCGGATATTGTTTGCGCAGCTTGAGTATATAGAAGTTATAAACAAGGCAGTATTTTTTCACTTAGTAGACGGAACAGTACAAAAGATAACTGCTGCTCTAGACAGCCGTGGGATGGAGGGCAAGTGGTGCAGGTACATATGTCCCATCTTCGGCGTAAACTGGATAAGGCATGGAAAAGCCATCATTTTATTGAAACAGTATGGGGAAAGGGGTATTGTTTTGTTCCGCTGAAAAGTTGAGGAATTTGTTTTGTAAAGAGAAGGGATAGCCATATGAGACAACAAAAAAGTTTATGGTTGACACTGGTAGTTCTAATTGTACTGGCAGTTTTTTTGCGATTTTCTTTTATGTAGATAATAAATACGAAACGCCACCTCCTTATGGAGAGTCAGGCGCAATAGACATAAATGCACAGGACTTGAAGCGTCATAATCCTATTTTTCTAATTGATGGATGGTTGCTAACAGATGAGTGTGTAGTTGATAAACCTACTTATATTGGTGAGTTTTCTAATCTACAGCGGGGAGATTTAGCGGTGTCTCCTCATGGAAAGGCATCTTACCGTTTGGCGTTGCATTATGATGGAGAACCCGTCCACCTGCGTTAGGTATGACAAGTACACTTTTGCAAATTGGCAATGTTCAAAGTTTTGCTTATGCATTGGCGTTTTTTGTGCCTTTGGTGTTGACAATATTCACTTTTTTTCAGTGGAGGACCGGAGGAGATTTGAGCCGCTGTTTTGGGGTGATGTGTTGTTGCTACGCTCTCTATATGTTTCGTTACTTTGTGTTCCTCTTCTCTATACAGATAATACAATATTGGTTTTTGCTTTAGAGTTTGGCCTTATATGGCTTATGTTTTTGTGTGATACAGCTCACTGTCCTTGCTTCTGGTGTAGAGAGTGGAAGGGGGAAATGGAGTCGAAATATTTTGCTGATGTTGTCTGTAAGTCTGATTATTTTATCTCTGCTCATTTCCCAAATATCGTGGGCAGTTTTTGTGCATAGTAAGCTGACGGATTTCTATTATATTTTTACATTTTGGTGTGTTGTATATTTTGTTAGGAAGGGTATGTTCGTAAAAAGTTGGGAAAGCTGTTATACATTAGCAGGTGGTGTGGTGTTTGGTGTAGGATTGCTTCTGAATTTATTTTTTTCTAATCATTTTGAACCAATTCGATTCTTTTGGCAGTTTGAATGGTGTGGACTTTTGCTTGTGTTACTGTTTGGTGCAATGATGGTATCGCGCAGTAGTCGTATTTTGAGAGAAAACGAGGCACTTACAAATCATTTGGAAGAGCAGGTTAAAAAGCGTACTGAGGAAATTACTTTACTTTTGGAAGAACGCAAGGCATTCTTTTCCGATATGGCACATGATTTTAAATTACTATATAAAGTGAGCGTTATGGCATGAATCGACCGAAAATTGTATTGAATCAATATGGCACATGATTTTAAATTACTATATAAAGTGAGCGTTATGGCATGAATCGACCGAAAATTGTATTGAATCACCCAGATAGTTACTATATATTTGGTGATTAAAAATCGCCAAATATATAGCCCTCTGGTAGATGCGCACTCACACGAAAATGTATATGCCGCAAAGCGGCCGTGCTCGGCGCAGATGGCGATAATTAATCGCCATCTATATAATTTAGAGAGACAGGCGCAAAAGAAACTGACCATTTTCGGCAGAAAATGAATATATGCCATTGTAACGCTCTATAATAGTGCAAATACTATGTACACCAATTCCGTGTCCTGGATTGGTGGTAACTGGAACTCCATGAGAGAAGGAAATCTCTTCGTCACAGGAATTGGCAACCTGTAAAAACATCTTTCTATTCTTTTCGTATGCGGAAATCTCAATTGAGGTGGGCAATCCTTTTTTCTGTAGCTTTTGACAGGCGTGCAGTGCATTTTCAAGGGCATTGGAAAGTAGTACACACCAGTCACTTTCCGGTATGGGTATATCTTGCGGAATAGCTGCCTTGATATGGATTGTAACGCCACTGTTTTTAGCACGTACAGAAAAAGCGGAAAAGATAAGGTTTGCCGCTTCATTTTCACAGAAAACGATTACCTTTGCCGCTTCGATTTCTGAACAGACTTCTTGAATATATGTCTGCGCTTGTGTAACGCGTCCATTTTCGATACATGATAAAAGATATAACATATGGTGTCGCAGATCATGGCGGTATGTACTTGATTTCTGATAGGATTCCCGAAGAACTGCGATTTCTCTAACAGCCTGCGTCACCTGCAGATTTAAAATTCCCTGTGTTTGTTCCATCTGGATATGAATTCGCTTGTCCTCTGAAACACGAAGCACAAATATTAGATAGGTTACGCTGCATACAAAGGGCATAAATTCCACTACAACTGGATTTCCCCCAGAAATCAAATTAGTAAAAAATATGGTTAGGTAGTCATATCCATAATATAACAAAGGAACTAGACCAAACAGATACTTTTCTGTAGTTGTATAATGCGAAATGGAGCGGACTGATGGCGCGACAAAACGCAGCAGTAGCAAAAACAGCGGCAGCGTGACAATGAACTCAATTGTATTCTGCATAAGTGCTCCACCCGAAAATATTGACACAACGAGCAGTGCAAGCCACTTGCGAATCTGACAGCAAAGATATGCTGTTAGGACTGCAATCAGCGACCAGACAAATTCTATGTTTAAAATACAGAGAGCAACTGACATTGGAATGTGTGTAATGAGAGGATAAAAACATCGAATAGTATCTATATCAGTTGAAAAAAGAACAACACCCTGAAACAGCATAATTATACAAATACAACCTGCCATAAAAAGTTTTTTTTGGCGTGTCCAGTGGATATCACAAAATCCGGCGGACAATGCAAGACCGAAAACTCCCACGGAGGTAAAGTTTATAATAGAAATGATATTCATGATATAAAAACCTGCTTTCTGTCAAATGCATACGCAAGGTAGAGCTTTTTGATTTCAGAACATTTTCCATGTGGGATAGGAATTTCTGCAAGACTGTCCATCGTAATAGCCTTATAGGAAATATTGCGTACATACTCCATGTTAATCAGAAAAGAGCGGTGTGGTCTCATATAATTTGCGTATTGTGTCAGTTCGTTGCACAGATCGTCGAGACTTCCTGTGCTTTCCATAATAGTTCCGTTTGCCATATGAAAGGACAAAGTGCGTCCGATAACTTCACAATATTCCAATTTGTCCAAGTCGATGCGAGAGATACCGCTTTTGCAGCGCAGAATCAGACTGTACTGTTGTGACTTTTTACATTCATCAACAACGGAATCCATCAATCTGAAAAAGCTTTCCCTCCAGATTGGTTTTATCTGATAGAAGTATGCACCAACTGTATAGGATTGTACGGCAAATTCAGAGGAGGAGGTTAGAAAAATTATTTTTACTGCATTGTCATACAGCCGAATTTCTCTAGCTGCACTAATTCCATTTTCACCTGGCATAATAATGTCCAAAAATAGAATATCAAAGCGCATTCCTTTTTCAATAGTTGCTAATAATTCTAAAGGACTTTGAAAAGCCGCATATGTAATATCCTTGTTGCGCTCTACGCGATATTGGTTAAGCAGGATATTGAGTTCATTTAAAGTGGATAGTTCATCGTCGCAAAACGCTATTTTAATCATATGGTATATTTCCTTTTCTGTGTGTGGTAGGTTACTTTTCACACTTGTATCTACATTTACTGCAAAGTCCGTGAAATAATGTAGTGGTTTAGATGCATCAAGCTACCGCGAAGTGGTTTTGCATGGTTTGATGCTTGTAACAGGAAGCCGAAGGCTAAACTGTTATGTTAATATTGGGAATTTGGGAACAATACTTGACAGTGTAAGTAGATAGTTCCTATAATTAAAAACGGTAAAGAAATAACCTAACAATTTATACTCTGTGCAGTTTTATTATATATTATATCTTTACAGATTTTTAATGTAAAGTAACAAAATGTAAATTTACTTAATAATTACCTAATAACAATTAATTATAGCATGAAAAGCACTATAAAAACCGTTGTTGGCGCGAACTGTAGCTGAAACTGCGTAAACGGTGTGGAGTAGATAGATGAAAATACATACAAAGTTTGGGATAGTATTGATTGTATTGTGTATATTAGTAGGATTTTTTCTAAAACTTACAGTAAAAGCAGATGACATACCTAATGATAGAATGACAATCAAGACGTTTGCTATGACAAAAGTAGGGACAACAGAGATATCAACAGAAGCAGAAATGGAGATAATAGAGCTACCAACGGAAGCGGAAACAGCAGAGCTGCTAACAGAAATGGAGACAACAGAGCCATCAACGGAGGCGAAAACGGTAGAGCTGCTAACGGAAATGGAGACAACAGAGCTGCCAACGGAAGCAGAAACAGTAGAGCTGCTAACGAAAATAGAGACAATAGAACAAAATGACAGCAATGAACTGCAAACTGAAAAGGCAGAGGAATTATCAGAAGTGGAGTTGCGAATTGTTGATGAAGTGCCTATGTTTGAAGCTTGCTTGGAATATACACCACAGGGGTGGATTGTGAAGGGGATTTATAAGGACTTTTCACCCGATACGATTCTTGTCCAGCCAATGTGTTCAACAGACGGGGAGAGCTACAGGGAATGTGGACAGGAATGGAATTTGCAATGGCTTGGCTCTGAGAATGAAGCGGAACGAAAAGCGTTGCAAAATCAGAGATGCCTTTATGACAGCGAAGAACCGCTTAAAAGTTATCTTGCGAAAGAACGGAATTGTTTTTATATAAAGCTGCGTATTGTTAGGGAAGGTGGTATTATCTACGAAACACAAGCAGCAATTATTGAACGATAAGAACAACAGTTCGCAACAGAAAAGATTGATATTACTGCTAAATTTGCTCTCAATGTGTTTGTCAGAGAAGGGTGTCGCCCAATCTTCGATGGTATGGCAGATACCAGATTACAGTAAGAGATGCCAGATGAGAAGCGTATACAAACTGATATGCAAGAAAAACCTGAACGCAAAAAAAATGGTACAGACAGCAGAGAATTTTTTATAAAATTTGTGTGCATGATTCTTTTGGGCTGTTTTTATATAATTGTTTCGCGTAAAACAATAGCAGTAAAAATTAAAGATGTTTTGCAGAGGCATCGCAGCCAGTTTTAGAAATTGTTTAAAAATAATTTATACATCTTGACTTGTCTATTTATGAACAGTTCTTTAGTTGCATATTTTCTTTTTGGTTGAATAACAAAACACCATGAAATTTATAGTTTCATGGTGTTTTATTGTCGATTCAGTGCAATTTTGAGTCGATTCGTGACAAAATGTTCGTTTTCAGATATATTCCTGTAAACTATGTAATTGTAACGGCAATCATAAAAAATTTCCACCTGTGCAGTAGCAGCGTTTGCTACTAATTCCATGAATGGCGAAATGCTGCTGGCATCAATGACAGTTACAGGCGCTAGTGTAGCAGCCGATACAGAGGATGGATTTTCACTGTGGGGATAGGCGATCTAGAACTGCTGCCTGAGCTGTCAGATTTTGAATGAAAGGAGTCCTTTCATGGAAGTCTTAATTATTGTTGTTCTGCTCATTATCTTACTTGCCATTTGGATTGTATCCACACAACAAAAATTAGCAGTGATGGATGAAAACATCAATAATACTATGGGTCAAATTGGTGTACAGCTTTCTTCACGTTTTGATGTATTGATATCCCTGCTGGATTTGACAAAGTGTTATGCTGAAGATGAATTTCAAGGATTGATTTTAACGGTGCAGACACAGCGGAGTCCTATTACAGCGCAATCGAAACCAAAGGAAGTTTTGAGACAAGAGCAGATTATATCTGAAATATTAGGGCGGATTATTATGATAGCCGAGCACTGCCCTGAGCTGAAAGCAGATAAAAATTATATCCGATATATGGATGCTGTTGACTGTTATGAAAGAATGGTACATACCAGTTGTCTTATTTATAATGATTCCGTGACAAAATTTAATCAAAGTCTTCGGAGCGTTCCGACGAACTTAATTGCAAGGCTGCTTGGATTTTATCAGCAAGAGTATCTGGAAGCATCGATACGCAATAAACAACTATAAGATTAAACAAGGGAGGAAATGCGATGCAAATGATTTCAAAAGCGAAACGATTGTTAAGTGTACTGGTTTTTATAATAGTATTTTTTGCCACTGCCTGTGGTGAAAAAGTAGTGGATATGCAGGATACAGTCGTAACTCAAAACACATCATCTAATACAGAAAACACAGGGCAAAAAGTATCTCCAGAATCTGGAAGCTGGGCAGTCTATTGGTATCTTTGTGGTAGTGATTTGGAGTCTGGCGGAGGGTTTGCCACTGGTGATCTAAGTGAACTAATGGAGGTGAAACTGCCTGAAAATGTAAAGGTGGTCATAGAGACTGGCGGCGCTTCCGCCTGGCAGAATGATTTGGTGGATGCAGAAAAACTTCAGCGCTGGGTTTACAACAGTGAAGGGCTAACTCTGGTGGATGAACAGCCGTCAGCCAATATGGGTGAAACGCAGACACTTGCGGAATTTTTGCGTTTTGCAAAAGACAATTATCCTGCAGAAAAAACAGCAGTTATATTTTGGAATCATGGAGGGGGATCTGTATCTGGGGCAGCTTTTGATGAGTTGTACGGTGGCGATTCTTTGACTTTGGATGAGATGTACAACGCATTTTCTAGCGTATGGGAGCCATCTGCCAACAATCAGCCTCTCGAATTGGTTGGTTTTGACACTTGTCTGATGGCAACAGTAGATGTGGCATATACTTTTTCTGATCTTGCTCGATATCTCGTTGCTTCTGAGGAAACCGAACCTGCAAATGGCTGGTATTATTCTCAGTGGGTAGGTGCGTTGGCAGAAAACAGTTCTATGGATGGTGCGGCACTTGGCAAAGTGATTTGCGACGCTTACTATGCTGGTTGCGAAAAAGTCGGAACACAGGACAACACAACGCTTTCTCTCACAGACCTTACGAAGATAGGGCCATTGATGGAGGCTTATGAAAACTTTGGCGCGGAAGCACTGACCGCAGCCTGCGTGGACCCTGGGTTTTTCTCACAGTTTGCCCGCGCCGCTGTACAGAGTGAAAATTACGGTGGTAATACCAAAGAGCAAGGCTATACCAATATGGTAGATTTGGGACATATGGCACGCAAAAGTGCAGGTATGCTAAATTCTGCTCAGAGTGTATTGGATGCACTGGACGAGTGTGTGCTTTATCAGGTTAGTGGGACATACCGCATGGAGGCGACAGGACTTTCCTGCTATTATTCTTACAATGGTGATGTGGAGGATTTTAACAGTTATGCAGGACTTGGTGCAAGTACAGCGTTCAAATACTTTTATGCTTATGAACTTACAGGTGAGCTAGATGATTCCGGCATGGAATATATTTCCGATATGGATTTTGACACGCTGCCAGAGGTGCGAAATTTGACCTCGGTAGACTGGGATGGCATAGCGCTTGACGTGGATGATGAGGGGACTTCTTTTATGACAGTAGGACCGGAAGCGAATGATATTTTGGCAGGCATCGGTTTTATGCTTTACTGTGTAGATGAGGAGAACGATCTTATATTGCTGCTGGGCACAGACAATGACATGGATGCGGATTGGGAAAATGGTGTGTTCTCTGATAATTTTAGGGGCGTCTGGGGAGGAATTGACGGCAACCTTGTCTATATGGAACTTAGTTTTGAAGGGGAAGATTATAATCTTTATTCTGTTCCTATACTTTTAAATGGTGAAGAATATCATTTGCAGGTGGCATATGATTTCAATACTGAAAGTTGGAGTATTCTTGGCGCAAGACAAGGCATTGATGAGAATGGAATGGCTGATAAGGAAATGCGTCTATTGCAGGAGGGAGATGAGATTACTACGCTCTGGTATATGGCTTCTGCCACAGGAGAAGATGATTTTGAACCTTATACCGTTGAGACATTTCGTGTGACAGCAGATACCGCTTTTCGCGAGATAGCGTTGCCAGATGGAAGCTACTCTATGCTTTATGAGATGCGTGATGCTATGGATAACTATGCTTATTCTGACCAAGTTACATTTGATTGTGCCAATGGTGAAATTATCACTACAGTATATTAAATATATAATATAGGTAATTGCGAAACAAGTTCGCAATCTTGATTCCAGCAGGGTAAAAATCCGGTCATGCCGGACTTTTAGGAGATGGATGTGGGTAACCAGATTTTAAGACATGAAAACAAAGCAGATAGGGATATCTGCCTGCGAAACGA
>ERZ808041.318-NODE-318-length-42138-cov-6.540620_pt1 | contig 42138 bp, 40 predicted proteins | sample MGYA00380192_ERZ808041 | MGnify/ENA primary metagenome ERZ808041 (study PRJEB31490, sample SAMN06133412) | mouse gut metagenome | isolation source: Z1_1 | host: mice | place: China: Chengdu | collected 2015-05 ...
CGCAGCGCCCAGTTTGACATCACCATCGAGGCGGAAAAGGACACCGGCTTATGGGTCATCCCCGCGGAGGTGTACCGGGGTGTTATGGATGAGTCCGCTCCCGCAGCCAACTACACCAACGAGATCATGGCCTCCTGGTTTTCCGAGGTCATGTGGCTGGTGGAGCAGATCCTGTGGAAAAGCATGGACAGGCGGGTTGCCGCCTTCCTGCTGGAGGAGACCACCATTGAGGGCACGGCACGGCTGTCCATCACCCATGAGGCCATTGCCATGCACCTGGGAACCCACCGGGAGGTGGTCACCCGGATGCTCCGCTATTTCCAGAGCGAGGGAATGGTCAAGCTGTCCCGGGGCGTTGTAGAGCTTCTGGATAACAAAAAGCTGGCTGCTCTGCGGGGCGCATAAAAAATCCCGCCCCAGGCTCCAACTGAGCCTGGGGCGGTTTTTCTGCCGGTTGAACCGATTTCACAGGGCAAAGCCCCCTCACAGCAGGGCCAGGATCTGGCTCTTGGGCCGGGCCCCCATGGCCTGGTTGACGATCTTGCCCTCCTTCATCACCACCAGGGTGGGGATGCTGGACACACCGAACTGCCGGGCCAGCTCCGGCTGTTCGTCCACGTTGACCTTGCCCACCTTGATGTCGGGGCGTTCCTCCGCGACCTCCTCCACAATGGGGGCCACCATGCGGCAGGGGCCGCACCAGGGCGCCCAGAAGTCCAGCAGGACGGGGCGGTCGGAGCCCATAACTTCCACATCGAAATTGGCCGAATTGATATTGACTGCGGACATATTCTCTTTCTCCTTTTTGATGTGTGATGGCCCTATGATAGCCGAAAGCTCATTCCTTTTCCGTGACAATGTCACCCTTCCCGTTTTTTGCTTTGCAAATCAGCTGCGTCATCGTCCCCATGGGGCAGTAGACGCACCAGCTCCGGGGCTTGAACAGCACCATCGTAACCAGGCCCAGCACGGTGGACGTCAGCATAACGCTGTAGAACCCAAAGGCGAACTGTGCCACGCCGGGATGGAACAGCGTCCCGTGGTAGGCCCAGTTCCAGGGGAGCTTGAACGTCCAGAGCAGCGTCACCACCTGCCGCAGATCCCGCGCGCCAGCGAACACCAGGTAAGTATTCCACAGCATCTGAAAGAACATGATGAAAAAGAAGATCAGGAAACCATAGCGGAACCATTTGCTTTTCATCCACCGGGGGATATCCTTTTTCCGGGACAGGCCGAACCGCCCGCCCAGCAGGCCGAATATCTGCCCCCTGCCGCAGTATCGGTTGCAGTACCCCTTTGTGCCGCGGGCGGCGGCAATGATCAGCGGGATAAAAAAGAACAGCAGGCCCAGCCAGGCGAACAGGATGTTGAAGAAGCCCAGCACCAGATAGGTCAGCTCCACGACCCACAGGTAATCATACCAGCGTTTTTTCATGGCCGCACCTCCTGAATCTCAATAACCGACGCGGGGCACTCCTTTGCGCATTTGCCGCAGCCCACGCACTTGCCCGCGTTGACCACCGCCCTGACGCCGCGCCAAATCTGAATGGCGGACAGCGGGCACACCTTCATGCAGCAGCCGCAAGCGACACAGGCGGTATCGTCTACAACAGCCCGCCGTTTTATCCTCGTTTCCATGCCGGAACCCCCTCTTGGATTTAGTGATTCTATTATACTGGCGAATCCATTTTTTACTGTGATGAAATCACATAAGATTTTATGAGGAGGACGAAGAAAAAAGCCCGGACCGTCAAAAGCTGACGATCCGGGCCCTTTTCTGTCACCGCTTACTCAAAATTTTGCCGTACATCTGCCGCTTCTCCCTCTCAAACCGCTGCACCACCAGCGTGACATGATCCCCGGACTGGAACTCGGAGTCCTCGTGCTGGTAGGAGTAGTTGCACATACACACCGTGCCGTCTGGCAGGTTGCAGAACACCCCGCCCCCGTACTTCCCGGCGATCACCGCATAGCGACGGCTGCCCACGGGATGGCGCTGCTCCGCGCCCTCGAAGGGGTTGGTCTCCGTCTCCTTCACCGAAATCAGCAAATTCCGCTGGGCGGCGTCATAGCCCTTCACGATGCAGTCCAGCTCATCGCCGGGGCGGTACTCCGTCCGAAGGTCGGCGATGGCGGTATAGCGCAGTTCCCGCTGGGTGAGGTCGATGTCGTGGCCGTAGCACTCCGCCAGACAGCGGCGGGGCCCTACCGCCAGCAGGCGGCACTTTACCCGTGCCCCTTCGGCGCACAGGTCGGGCCGGTGGGCAAAGAAATACCGCTGGGCGCGGGACGCCTGCCGCCGGGAGGCGATGGCGTAGCCTCCCTCCCGATCCACCTTGGTGATGATGAAGTCGATGTTGGCGCCCATCATGTTCTGGAGCACGTAATCCGGGCGGGCCTCGCCCATCCACATCTCGGTGGCAGGGATGTAAACCGGAACCCGGTAGACCAGCACCACCACGCAGTACATGGTGCGCCGCTCCACTCGGCCGGTCTCCCGGTTCCGCACATTTATGGAGTGCGGGTCGGCGCCGATGACAGTGCCGGACAGGGCGCTGTGGCCGCGGAAGGAGGCGTAGATGGAATTCCACGCCTGCCGTTCCTCCTGGGAAAGCCCCCGATCCAGCTCGTGGAAGTCCAGGGCAAAGAAGCTCTGGCGCTCCGTCAGAGGCGGCGCGGGGGGTGCATCTCCGTCCGGCGGCTCCGGGGGCAGGGCATCGTCCCCGGCCTTGGTAGGAACGGCGGGGGTGGGCGGATCATCCTCCGCAGGCTTGTCCCCGTCGGGCCCCGGTTCCTGCGCGTCTAAAGGCTGCCCATCCCCCGGTGCGATGTCGGGCGGCTCCATGGGGGGAGCTTCCTCCGGGCCGCTGTCCAGCGGGCCCGGAGGTGTGGCCGCATCCACCGCCATCACCTCCGGGACATCCCCTTCCCCGTCCCCGGTCAGGTCGGGAACACTGCCGGACATGGCATCGCCTGGTTCCCCAAACTCCAGGGGCGGGCTGTCATCGGGCGCGCCCGTGTTCTGGGGCATTTCACCCAGGGCGGCGGTGGCTTCCTCCACAGCCTGCTCCATCAGTCCGGCGGTCTTCTCGGGTTCCTCTGCGGGATTGACTTTCTTTTTAGGCATACTGATTTCCTCCAAAAATGTATTTTTTACAGCCCGTTAGAGCCATAAAAGCGATGGGAGCCGTCCGACTGGCGGGCGGCGAAAAAGTGCTTGGGCGGCAGCGTCAGCCCTTTGGGGGCCTCGCCGCTGTCCGCGATCCAGACGATGCGCTCCGCTCTGCCCCGCTCCAGCAGTTCGGCGGGTGCAGCGTCCAGGGAGGCTACGGTGAACAGGCACAGATCGTCCCCGTAGGCAAAGCGCAGCAGACGGGGCGGTTCCCGGCTTCTGCTGAACTCCTGGGGTTTGCCCCCGGTGAGCTCAAGCATTACGTCGATGGCCTCCAGGTGGCGGGCATCCGGCTGGGCGTTGGACAGCCAGACCAGTCCATCGTCCATTCGGACATCGGCAGTACCTATACGCAGCTGCCGCAGCATGGCTTCCATGCGGGCCTGGGTAATCTCAAAACCGTCCTGCTGGAACCGTCCCCGAACCAGGGTGTGGAGTTGCTGCCGCCGGACGCAGTTCAGCTTTTTCAGCACATCCAGGATAAATTTCTGCTGTATGGACAAAAACATGGCCGTCACCTCCCTGGCGGCTGTCGCAGCCCATTCAGATACGGATCTACCATCAGGTCGCTCTCGCTCTCCGCGATGCAGTTGAAAATGGTGGCCATGGTATAGGCGGTGGAGTTCCTCACCGGCCTGTCCAGGTTGGCGTGGAGCTTGGCCTCAGCCGCCTGCAAAATTGTGTAATCCAGCAGCTTCAGCCTGGCCCGCACACGGCTCTGGGGGAGTGTGGCGTTGCCCACCCGGAAGCTGTCCGCATAAAAAAGCCGCTCAATGGCGTTTTCAAATACCCGGGCGGTTTCGCTGGAGAAACACTGGAGCTCACAGGCGTCCAAAATGCCCGTGAGCTCCGCCTCCTCGCCCGCCCGTCCGTCTGCATGCGTGCGAGGTACAGACGGACTGACATCAGTGTGACTGGGGTAAGTATGACTAAGATCTTTATAACTTGGCCGCGCTTTCTGCGGTTCTGGAACCTCAGCATTTGCGGTTCTTGAGCCGCAGCTTTCGCGGTTCTTGGCGCCCTGATCCTGCGGTTCTTGGGATGGCGTGGGAAAATCCGAACCGTCAAGAGCCTCGGAATCGGCGGTTCTGGAGGTGCCGTCATCCGGGTCTACAAAGGGGGCACTGGTGTAGTCCGGGTCGTCCCGGGGCTCCACGGTAGCCAGGTAAATTTGGTTGGCGTCGCCCCGGCCGCACCGCTTTTCCCAGATCAGGTTCAGCTCCTTCAGCGTGCGGAAGGCGGCGGTCACACGCTGTTCGCACACCCGCAGTTCCCGTGCCAGCTCCTTCCGGGGGAAGATGACGAACACCTCGCCGAAATCATTTACCCAGCCGTTCCTGCGGGAGAGCTGGAAGCGGTTGAGCAGGAAGGTGTACGTCACCTTGGCGTCCAGACTCATATCCGCGTAGCGGGAATCGGAAAACAGCCAGCGGGGCATCTGCATATGGTAAATACTTTGCACGTCCGTCTGCCGCATCAGCGGGAAGGACGGGCGTTCTTTCATGGTTGCGGCCCTCATAGGGGCACCTCCTCATTTGTAAATTGGGCAAAGTCCTTGCATATCTATCAGAAAGCTGATATACTAATGATGAAACGAAATCTAAGGGGGGCTGCGTTATGACGATCAAACCGTCTACCGCCTTGCGGAACGAATACCTGCAAATTTCCTCGCTGGCCCGTGAAACTGGCGAACCCATCTTCATCACAAACAAGGGACAGGCCGACGGCGTCTACATGAGCATCGAGGCTTATGAGGAGCGGGAGAAAATGCTTGCCCACCGCGCCAGCATCCTGGCTGCTGAGGCGGAGCGTCTGGCCGGAGCCCCGACCGTCACGGTGGCCGAAGCGCGGGCCAGACTGAAGGAGAAATACAGCCATGCCTGAATGCCGTGTGGAATTGCTTGCCGCCGCATGGCAGGACATCGAAGCAATATCTGACTTTCATTTGAAAAAGGTGGGCGCGGATTCTGCCCAACGGATCACAGACAAAATTCTGGACGGTGTAGAAAATTTGGCCCAATTCCCGCTGATGGGGCCTCCCCACCCCGACCCAGAATTGGCGATCCAGGGCTATCGCAAGCTGGTGTTGACGAAAATTTATGTAGCGGTATACCGTGTCATCGACAATGTGGTGTTTGTTTACCGCATTGTCAACGGAACCACGGATTATCCCAAATTGCTGAAGTAAACGCTCCCGCCGGGATCACCTCCCCGGCGGGAGTTCTTCATCCTCATCGCTCCCGCCCACTACGCCGTCAGGCCCCAGCTCCACCATGCCCAGGCCCTGGCCTTGGTCGGTGAGTTGATATTCCACACCCTGGGATGGGTTGGGTTCATCCTCTTGCTCTGGCTGCTTCGGCGGCGCGGGCGATTCCTGCCCGGGTTCATCCGTCGGGGTCGGCTTTTTTGCCGTCTGTGCCTTTTCCTGTTCCTCCTTCAGCCTCCACTCCGGCGTGTAGTCCGCCACCCGGCAGGACTTCAGTGTGTCATAACCCGGCAGCTCCTCCGGCGTCAGCTTGTAGAGCAGCGCCGGTTTCCTGCCCTGGAACAGGGCGATGCACTGGCGGCGGTCCAGGCGGAGGATCTCATCCGGCTGCATCAGCTCCCGCTGGGTGTTGCTGCGGGTCTGGGAGTAGGGCCGGGTGTTGCCGTAGACGAAGCCGTACAGCGGCGGCTGGGGCTTGGACTGGCTGGTGAGAGCGATGGTCACTTTGCCGCACTTCTTGGAGATGTAGTCCGCCGAAGTCCAGTCGTTGCAGCCCATGTAAAGTGTCTGATCGAAGGTGGCCAGCTGGTTTTCCCACTCCTTGCCGGGGTACTTTTCCTGCCACTGGGAGAGGGACTGCACCACCACCTGGCAGCTCATGTTAAAGCCCCGGATGCTGTTGAGCGCGTCGGCGATGCCGTCCATGTAGCCGATGTTGCAGTATTCGTCCAGACAGAAGTTCACCAGCACCGGCAGGCGCCCGTCCTTCCCCTCCAGCCGGGCGTAGTCGGACAGCCGGGGTAACGCTAAGGAGAAGAACAGCGAGCTGAGGAAGCGGTAGGCGCTGTCCTGGGCGGAGATGATAACAAAATAGGCGCAGGGCTTCTGTCCCGGCAGCAGCAGATCCACATCGTGGTTGCGGGTGATGGAGTCCACCAGTTTGTTTTGGAAGATGGCCAGCCGGTTGCCCAGGCCGATGGCGATGCTGCCCCACAGGTTTTCCTTGGCTTTGAGGAACAGACCGTGGTGGCCCTTGGCCGGGTGATCCGGGGGGAGCTGGGCCAGGGTGCGGTTGATGTCCTGGATACTCTGATGGGCCAGCATTTGGTACACATCTCCCAGCCCCCGCTTTTCGATGGGGAGCAGATTACCTTTGCTGTCCTTCAGGTTCACCACATAATGGATCAGCGCCATGAGCAGGTTCAGCTCCGCGCGGCTCCAGAAGTCGTCTGCCTCCCGGGGGCCGGAGGTGTTCTGGATGATGGTATTGGCCACCGTCTGGGCCAGCTGGGGCTCCTTGTCCAGCCCGTACAGGCAGTTCCAGCCGTCGGAGTGAGCCATGTCCAGAAAGTTCACCGCCTTGACGTAGTGGCCGTGCTCTTTGAAGTAGGGGGACAGTTTTTCCCAGAGCTCGGCCTTTGGGTCAGTTATAAACACAGATTCCCCACGCTGGGCACAGCCCAGCAAAAACGGGATGATGAAGCCCCGGGATTTGCCGCTGCCGGGGGCGCCGATGCACAGCAGGTTGTTGTTGTCCCCCGGCACCATGCGGTGGGCGGCATAGAGGGCGTACTTGTCCGGGTCGTCCGGGCGCTTTTTGTATTTGCCCAGCATCATACCCTTGACCTCGGCCACGCTGCCCACCTCCAGAAACTCGGACATCTCTTTTTTTGTGAGGAAGCCGGAGGAGCCATGGGTGCCATCGGGCAGGATGTCAAAGCCCCGGCTGTCCCGGGTGGCCTTGTAGCCGGAAAACCACTTGTAACCCGTCCCGGTGAACAGGCACACCAGCAGGGCGATGACGGCGGTGGCCCCCAGGCCGAAGGGGGTGAACAGCACGAACCAGTTGCGGAAGGGGTTGAACACCCAGATGCTCTCCACCACCTCCTCGCCGGATTTGTGGAAGGTGGAGGCAATGCCCAGCCGGATGGAGTTGAGCAGCATCCCATAGAGATACCAGCCTGTCAGCCCTGCGGCGGCGTAGAGGGGCAGCTTCTTTTTGTGGCGCTCATACCAGGGGCCGACTTTGGGTTCAAGGCGATCTTCCAGTTTTTCGATGAGCTTGGATAAGCGGGGCATCTGCCACATCTCCTTTCACGGTAAGAAATTGGGTGCGCGGGGGCACATAGGGCGCGGGCTTCCTGCCGGTGACAGCGGAAATCGCCTCCGGGGTGAGCACAAACACCCGGGCCAGCCCTTTGTCCCGGTATCGGGGGAACAGCACCTGCTCCGCCTGTCCCTCCAGGGAGGCCAGGGCGATGGGGCCGAGACCTCCGCGTTTCGCGGCAGCGATGGCGACGTCCACCCGGCGCAGATTCATGTCCGCCGCCAGCACAAAGGGCGCCCCCTGGAACATGGCGTCCCATTCGGGCACATCGTCCGGGGGCGGGCGATACTGGCCTTTCAGCGCCGCCTGGGTGAGCTTTCTGCGGTAGTTCGGCGCCGCCATGATCTGGAGCTGCACCGCGCCAGTGCTGTCGCAGGGCAGCAGGTGGACGGGGAGCTGGAGGCAACGGTACGCGCCGCCATAGGTGAGCAGCTTGGTGTCCTTGCGTTCCATGGGACGATCCAGTTCGCTGAGGACGCTTTTGTAACTGTCCCCGGCAAAGAGAAAGGCCCGCCCCACGTCCCGAAACCGGGCGGTCTGGTTGGAGAACGCAGCCAGCTCATCCATCAGCGCCACTTTACCGATGCCGGGGCAGACGTAGTGCATGGCGTACAGGCTGTCCCCCAGGCGGGCCAGGGCGGCCACCCGGGTGCTGCCCCAGGGGTTGGAGCCCTTACTTCGGGCAATGGACGGGAGAAACAGGGCCGCGGGGCCGTCCAGCTCCTCCGGCCCGAAGGTGAAGGGATCAACACCGCCGTGATAGGCGGTCACCACCAGCCGGGACACCCGGACACGGCGCTCGATCAGCGGCGGGTGGTAGGCCCGTGTAGTCTGGGGAACCGCGCCGTCCAGCAGATGTTCCAAAAGGAGCTGCCCCTTGCTGGTGAGCAGCAGAGCCCCGCTCTTTTCATGCCGCCGGATGAGGCCCAGGCCCATGAGGTTTTTCCGCTCCGCTTCCGAAGCGATGCCCCGCAAGTCCCTGGGCTGAATGAACTGGCACCAGCACAGCAGCTTCAAAATATCAACGTCCCGATGGCTGAAAATCACGCATACCGAACCTCCCTCCATATTCCTGCGTGCGCCGAAAACGCCCTTACGCCGGTGCCGACGCAAGAACTTTTTCGGCGCTTTTCCAGGCCCCCTATGGGGAGCCAATCTGATGGCTCCCCATAGAAGTCAGCTTTTTTCGCTTACCGCGTTTTTGCCGCTGCCCCGAAAGCCCTTGTTTTCAACGGCTTGGAGCGGCGGACACCCATCAGATTTTCGCAAACCCGCCAACCGGCCGGAAATGGCCCAAATCGAGACAAAACCTGATGGGTGTCCCGGTCACTTTTTGGGGCAATTCAGCTCCACCCACCGCTGTAAAAATCATGGGTCTGATAGTCCCCGGAGTGGAAAGCGAAGAAGTCCGCCGCGTCCGCCATGTCCAGCAGCGTGATGTGGCACACGTCCAGCTCGCTCCGCCCGGACAGCAGCGCCAGACCCAGGGTGTGCTGGTCGTCATCCGGGATGAGCCTGCCCTTGATGGCGTTGGAGACCGCCTTCCAACCCTTATTGTCCTGATCGAAGATGTGGCGGCCCTGGCTGCCGGTGAACTCGTCGATCACCAGCAGCGCCCGGTTGAAAAAGGGCAGCTTGCACCCCTGGGCCTCGTATTCATCCAGCAGGCGGCGGATGGTGTCGCTGAGCCACTCCGGGGGCTGGAAGCGGCAGTGGGGCAGCAGGGTGTTCAACGTGATGTGCAGCCAGCCGTAGCCCAGTGTTTCCACCGACCCGGCGATCTCCATGGGCGGGAGGACGGGCCGGGAGCCGTAGCCCCCGGTGCCGGTGCTGTACCGTTCGCACAGCTTGCGTACTTCCAGCGCCGCACGCTCAAATTGTGCCGCCGTCTGCTCCAGCGCCTTCTGGAGCTTGTCCGGGTCGGGCTGTCCGCTATCTGCCAACGCCGCCAGTGTGCCGGTCTGGCAGAATGCGTTGTTGGCCAGCTTTTGGAGGTGGGCGGCGTCCTGCCGGAAGCTCATTTGCCGCCCTCCTTCCTCTTTGTCCGCAGATCAGTGGGGGAGGTGGTGATGGCGTCGTACTCCTTCTCAGTGGCGTGGAACTGCACCGGCACATGGTTGTAGCCGATGCACAGCAGGCCCTCTCCCCGGCGGAACCGGGTGATCTGTCTGACTTCATCCTCAGAGAGATTCAAGACACCCTGGATGAGCCGAGCCTCCTGCTCCTCCATCTGCATCACCAGCTTGATCCGGCTGGAGTCCAGAATGCCCTTGCCATATTTACCGCCGTCCAGCCCGAACAGATCCTGCATCCCCTGGGTGGAGGTGATGGCGATACCGCCCAGGCCCCGGATGGTCTTTACCATCTCCTGCACAAACCCCGCCGCCAGCGGATTGGAGTTAGCGCCCACCAGGCTCCATAGCTCATCGGCGATGAGGGCGGACAGGTCGCTGCCCGCGTCCATGATGAGGTCGTTGGCGATGTCGGTGGCCCAGAAAATACCGGGGAGCAGCAGGTCATCCGGCATCCCGGAGGTGTCCAGCACGATGTACTTGTTGTCCAGGTCGATGTCATTGCGCCGGCCCATGGCGGAGGCCGAGCCGGTGACATAGCGGGCCAGCACCACCGCTAGGTGTTTGGTGTCCGGGTTCTGGGAGAGCACGTCGTACCAGTCCGGCAGGATGGGCATTTCCACAAACCGGCCGTTTTCATCGGTGATGGTGGTGTTGTCGAAGGTGATCCCATACCGCCGGTAGCACTCCACCAGGGAAGAATCCAGCAGGTTTTTGTCCTCATCGGACAGATCCCGCTTTTGCAGGGAGTACCAGATGATGAGCCGGGAGATTTTATCGGCCAGGACGGAATCATCCCGGGCGGCCATGTCCCGCAGGCCCGCGTAGCTGTCCAGCGACTTGCGCCGGATGGCCATGATGTTGGGGCAGTCCTTGGAGGACGGGGACAGGCGGAGATACAGCCCGCCCAGCAGCTCGCACAGGGGCCGGAACTCGTGGCCCTTCTTGGGCACGATGAAGATGACCCGCCGCCCCTGCTGCCGCAGCCGCCCGCCCAGGCATTGCAGGGTGAAGGTCTTGCCCGCGCCGGAGGATCCGCCGATCCAGCAGTTGCCGTTGGTGTACTTGTAGTCGTCGTAGGGGTCCAGAAACACTGGGGAACGGTTGTAGAGATTCAGCCCCAGGAAGATGCCGTTGCGGTCGCTGAGCTCATAGGAGGCAAAGGGGAACGCCGCCGCCACGCCGGAGGTGAGGGCGTTGCGCCGGGATTTGCGCTCCACGTCCGCGTCCAGGGCCAGCAGGGGAAGCGCCGAGAGGAATGCCTGCTCGTTTTGGTAGTCGCAGCGGCGGGCGATCATGTCGATGGACACGCACAGCTTTTCCACCGCCGTCACCCGCTGTTCCAGGGTCTCCGGGTCATCGGCGGTGACTTCCACCAGCGTGTGCATATAGTAAAAGTCCTCCCCCTGCCTATTCATCACATCTTTGAGGTAGAGGCCGGAGTTGATGGCGCTGTCCAGCTCCTCGTAGTCCTGGCGGGTGTCGCCCACATCCCGCATCCGGGAGCGGTTCACCATGGTGGTCTGCGAGATTTTGGACAAGATTTTCTCCTTGGACTGCCGCTTGACGGTAAAGCTCAAGCTGACGCCCTCCCCGGCCTCCACCAGCGGGGCCAGCCAGCAGGAGCCCACGGTGGTGGAGTAGCCGTAGCCCGCCACGTAGAGGTAGGCGTGGTACACCCCGTCCACCAGGATATAGTCCCGGCTTTTCGTGTCGATGGCGGTGGGGGACAGGATATCCAGGATGGTGGTGGAGCCCGCCTCCAACTCGGACAGGTCAGGCTTTTCCTCGCCAAACAGCAGGCGCTTGATGGGGTTTTGCTTGGGTTCGGCGGCGTCCGCCTTCTTTTTGGCCCGCTTGACCGGGGCCTTGGTAGGTTTCTTCTTCTGCATATGGCTCACTCCTCAAAAACGCCGTGGACGGCGGTGGTCATGTCGAACACACCCTCCGGGAGCTGCACCCGGCGGCTGGTTCGCTTATTGATGATCTCGTACAGCAGCTTCAAGATGAAGTCGTCCATGAAGCTGGGCTCCAGCACCTCCAGCTCGCAGCCGTCCAGATACCGCCGGGCGGTGTCCGCCTCCTCGTTGAGCCGCTGGACAATGGCGGCGGTAGTGCGGCCCTTGGCGTGCATCCGTCCCTCGTACTGGAAGATGAGGAAGAAGCGGTGCCGCAGGGCGTCGCTGGCTACCCCCTGGCCGATCTCCTTGATGTTGTCCTCGATCATCTCCTGGCAGGACTCATTAGGCTCGCGGGCGGCGAACTCCTTCATCCGCTCCACATAGTCCGCCGTGTCGGCGGGCAGGGTGCGGGCCTCGATCTGCAAATCGTCCGGCGCGATTTTCAGCCACGCGGCGTAGCTGGAGATGATGTTCTCCCTGTCGTTGGGGGATTTCAGGTAAATGTTCACCGGCAGCACCTCCAGGATCTTAACGAAGCGGCCGTCCTTGGTGACCACCACGCCGCCCACGATGTTCTTGATGGGAAGCCATGCCTGGATGCTGTCCCGGAAGGGTTCGGCGGCGGGGGTCTTTGCCCCGCCGCCGAACAGAAGTTGTTTCAAATCCATGTTTTATTTTGTTCCTCCTCCGCGATATGTCATAAGCCGCCTCGCCCGCCGCCAGCGCAGCCATGCAGCCAGCCAGCGGGTGAGGCTGTCGTCCCGTACGCCGATGAGCCCAAAGCCCCCCAGGGGGACTACGATGATGAGCGTCACCGTAATCTTTGCGGTCAGCTCCAGGGGCAGCAGCACCAGGCAGAAGTACAGCACCGGCAACACCAGGATCACAGCTTCCACAAGATTACGCAATTCAAACAGGCCCATCACCCGGCCCGCGTCGGTGAAGTTGGCGGGGATGTAGTAGGTCTCATTCACCGACGCCCACCTCCAGCAGATGGCCCCGGCAGCGCCGGAAGTCCCGGTTCATATCCCGGATGACGGCGGCGCGCCGGAGGATCGCCTGTTCCACCGCCTCGGCCAGTTGAGTTTCCAGCCGGGGTGTGGGCGCAATCTGCCCCAGCTCCGCCCGGCTGATGTACTGGTCAGACAGCCAGGACACCTCGGACAGCTCGGTGAGCTGGAGCCCATGGCGCAGCCGAAACGCCCTCAAATTGGTTTCATGTTCCATGAAATTCCCTCCAAACAGTTGATTTCATCCGTCTACCGCGAGAACACCCAGAAGGGCCCGCCCGCGCCGGCCCGGGATGCGGCCTCGTTGACGACGGTGCGAAGGGGCCACTCCTGATTGCTCCGCTTCACGCTGGCAGGATCCGCCACCAGCACTTTGCCATCCTCGGTGATGCCCCGCAGGACGATGAAGTGGCCGGTGGCGGTGAAGTGCCCCGGGGCCATGATGGCGATGACCAGCTTGCCGGATTCCAGGGCCTCCACCAGCTTTTTGCTGTCCTTGCCGATTTTGTCAACGGTGAGGCCATAGTGCTCGCCGCCGTTGGGGATCAGGCTGTGGTAGCTCCCATTGCCCTCGCAGCGGTAGCCGTTCTGGGCGGACCATAGGGCTACGTCATAGGGCGTCACCTTGTTGTCCGTCATGGACGCCACCACCATGGCCAGGGCGGTGGGGCCGCAGCCCTCCCAGCCGATGGTGCCGGTGCGGCCATAGAGCTTATTGCCCCACCGGGCGTCCGTCTGGTTGTAGTAGACTACGGGGGTGTCGGCACTGGAAAAGACGATATCGCCGTAGTCGGTGTTGTACTTGCCTGGGCCGTCTGTGTCGCCGGGACTGATGCTCTGGCCGTCCGCCATCACCGAGTAGAGCAGGGCCGCCCAGTCCTTTTCCTCCTGGGTGAAGCCCAGCTTGTCCATGTATGCGTCCGGCGTCAGATCCCAAACTGAGATGTGCAGGACGCGGTCTGTAATGGAAGCGGTGTAGGTCAGCTTGTCGGAAAGCAGCTTTTCGATGGTGGGCTCATCCATGACGTTGAGATCCTGCTTATATCGGACGGAGCCGATGGCGATGAGCCAGTAGTGATTCACATTGCCCAGGGACTTTTCTACCTCATAATCATCGTAGTCGGGCACATCCTCCGTCATGAAGTCTGGAAGAATGCCCGCCACCAGCCGGTCAATGACGGATTGGTTTTTTCGGTCGATACTCTGATAGACCGCTTCCAGCCCGTGGGCCGACGTGGTAAAATCCACGATCTCGGGCGTGGTGGAGCTGTCATAGCCGAAAAAGATGTTGGGCAGGGCGGTGAACACCAGCATGGGGATAAGAAGCAGAAGGATCAGAAGCCCCATGACCAGTTTTACGAGAAAGGGCGCGGCCTCCTGTGCCGCAGCCAGTGCCGCACCCTTGGCCCCGGTGGATGCCAGGGCAGTTGCGATATGCGCCGCCGCCCTGGCCGCACCGCCGGCCCGGTTTTCGTTTTCACCCATGACTGTTCCCTCCTCTCCTGTTGGGCGGTGGACGGTGGACGGGCTTCGCCCGCGCCGTCCGGGCTTTGGCCGTCCGGGGCTGCCCCGCCGCCTGTTTGCCGGCGGGCGCGGTTCCTGCACCGCCGGGGCGAATCGTGGGAGCACCGCCCTTCACCGGGGTAGATGCAGGCTTGGCAGACGTGCGCCGTTCCTGCTGGGCCGGGCTGGAGGGTGCGCCGCCTGCCGGGGGTGCCGCAGTGGCCGGGGGAGTATTCCTGCCGGGCCGGGTTGTAGATTCAGTAGGCCGCTGGGTACTGCGGGACGGCTTTCCTGCGGAGCCGGGCTGGGACACGCCAGGAGTGGTTGGAGCGCCGGGTGTCTTCGGGACAGCGCCCGAACCTTCCCGGCGGGTGGCGCGGGTATCACCCGGCTTGGGCGGGGACTTGGATGCCGCAGGGCCGCCGGGGTGGGGCGGTCTGGGCGCGGTGGGCGGTGCTTTCCCGTCGGACGCACCCGGTCTGCCGCCGTTCGTGGTCACATTTGTCTGAGCGGAGGTCTGGCTGGTGCTGTTCACCGTGCTGCCGCCTGCGGAATGGGTGGATCGGGTGGACTGGGAGTGTGTTCCCGTTCCTGCCGCGCCGGGCCGAGGGCTGTTGGGTTGTTTCGGCGCGGTGCCTTTCGGAGCCGCTCCTGCCGCACCGGGATGGGGAGCGCTGCCCTTGGGCGCTGTCCCTTTGGAACCGGGCCGGGAACTGCCTGCCCCCGCCGCACCAGGTGCAGGCGTGTTGGCCGCGCCGGAGGGCGGCACATAGCTGTGGGGGTGGCCGGTTCCGGGCCGCACAGAGCTTCTCCGGGTCTGCTGGGGCCGTCCGCCGCCCCGGGCAGTGTTCGCAGCGGCGCTGCTGGTATGTTTCTGCTGGGCGGATGCCTGGGAGGAATTTTCCTGCCGGGTGCTGGTCTGCTGGGCGGAGCTTTGCTGGCCGGTGCTGTGGTAGGTATACCTGCCGCCGCCACGCGATCCGCCGAAGTTCTGGGAACTGTCCCCGGAAGTCTGACTGCCGCTGAAACGGCCCCCGCCTCGCCCGCCGCCAAAGGAGCCGCCGGGCCTCTCGCCGCCTTGCGCTCCGTTCCCGGAAGCTGGGCCACCGCTGGAGCGTCCCCCGCCCCGGGCGCCGCCGAACCGTCCTCCGCCGCCGGCGGAAAAGCGGGAACCGAACCGGGAGCCGCTGAACCCGCTGCCGGGTCTTGTGCCGGAAGCGGACGCGCCGGCGGTTCTCCCGCCGCCAAAGCCGCCATCTGTGAAGCCCTTTGCCACGCCGCTCACCGCCGTGCGTACCACCGTGTAGGCCAGCATACCGGGCAGGGTTCGCCCGGGGCCGCCGGTGATGGCGGGGTTCAAGCCGATGCGGGTGATGATGGCGTCCGACTTTTTCGCCACCTTCACGATGGCGAAGATGAGCACCATCCAGGGCAGAACATCCAGCCCGGAGGGCACCGTGGACACCACCGAGAACAGCATTTTGAAGCACACCAGGTTGGTGACCATCAGCAGGCACATGGAGCCAAACATCCGGCACCAGCCGGTGAAGATGGACGCGGTGTTTTTGCTGCCGCCCATGGCAAAGGCCAGAGGCGCGGTGAGGGTGAGCATGGCCAGGATGACATACCGCTCGGCGATCTCAATGAGCAGCCCTAATACCTTGAACATGACGATGACGCTGCAAATGATGGCCATGAGCCAGGAGGCGGTGAGCGTCCCAAAGACGCTTTCATCCACCAGGGACACGTTGTTGGCGTCCGAGATACTCAGCAGATCCATGATGCTGGAGGTGAGATCCAGCCCGATCCGGCAGATCTGAGGGCTGGCCAGCAGCAGGAAGGCGAATACGAAGGTGCGGGCAAACAGCAGCTTGGGGTCTTCCCCCTCAAAGCCCAGGCCCGCCGCCATGCTTTTCAGCGCCTGGAACACCAGGTTGCCCAGCAGCAGCGCCCATCCCGCCGCCATCAGCACCCGGGCCATGTCGTCCATGATGGGGATGTGGGACTGGATGTAGGCAAAATCCAGCCCCATAATGTCCAGCAGCCCTCCGGCAATGAATCCCCAGATGTCTACGATCAGGCTGTAGATCCACTCGAAGAAGCCGCGAAATAAAAGCTCCAGCATGGCGTCACGGCGTCAGGGTGTTGAAGCCGGAGAACTGCGGGGTGATGTAGGCGATGAAGGCCCCGATGCCGTTGATGATGGCCCAGGCCACCCAAATGCGCTTGAGCCAGTCCCACGCCTGATCCGCCTTGTGCTGGTTGCCGGACAGCTTCACTCCGATGACGGAAATGGCCGACATGAGGCCCGCCAGTACGGTGCTGATCCCGGCGATGTGGTTGTACACGTCCACGATGATATTCTGGGCCACCGTCCACATATCGTTGCCGCCGGTGTTGGTGGCGGCCATGGCGGGCGTGGCAAGGGCGGCGCACAGCAGCACCGCCGCCATGGTGTGGATGTAAACGCGGGGGAGTTTGGGGCACAGACGGCCCCAAAAATTTTCTTTGGTTTGCATGAAATTCTCCTTTGTGGCCGTCCCTTGAAGGGCGGCGGGTAGTTTGGTATAATGGGAATGTGTTGTGGTTGAGATTTCAGAAATCACAGAAGGGTGCTGCGCTATGAAAGAGAACAAATACGATGACCCGTGTTTCTTTGAAAAGTACAGCCAGATGACCCGTTCCCAGCAGGGGCTGGCCGGGGCCGGGGAATGGCGCGAGCTGGAAAAGCTGCTCCCCGATTTCCACGGCAGGCGGGTGCTGGATTTGGGCTGCGGCTACGGCTGGCACTGCCAGTACGCCGCTGAACACGGCGCGGCCTGTGTGCTGGGGACGGATATCTCCCAAAAAATGCTGGAGGCGGCGCGGGCGCGCAACCCGGGGCCGTCTATTGAGTACCGGCAAGCCGCTATGGAGGATCTGCGCTTCCCGGACGGCTCCTTCGACGTAGTGCTCAGCTCACTGGCCTTCCATTATGTGAAGGACTTCAGGCCGCTGGTGCGGAGCATCAGCCGCTGGCTGACGCCGGGCGGCGGCTTTGTCTTTTCCGTGGAGCACCCGGTCTTTACCGCCTACGGCTCCCAGGACTGGTACTATGGCCCGGACGGCGAGATCCTCCACTTCCCGGTGGACAACTACTATTTGGAGGGCCCCAGAGAGGCTGTCTTCCTGGGCGAGCGGGTGACCAAGTATCACCGTACCCTCACCACCTACCTGGATACGCTGTTGGAAAACGGCTTCCGGCTGACGCGTGTGGTGGAGCCCCAGCCGCCGGAGGACATGATGGAGCTGCCGGGGATGCGGGACGAGCTGCGCCGCCCCATGATGCTACTGGTGTCGGCAGTAAAAACGGAAATGGGGTGCTGACATGGCACAGCTTTCCCAGCGGGAGCGCATGATACGGCATATCCAGGACAGGTACGCGGTGGAGCCGGAGCATCTCTGGGCACGGTACCCCAATTACGCCGTATTCCGTCAGCCCGTCAGCCGGAAATGGTTTGCCGCCATCATGGATGTGGCAAAGAAAAGCCTCGACTTGGCCGGGGACGGCACCGCCGATGTGATAGATTTGAAATGTGGGCCGGTGCTGGTGGGCTCCCTGCTGGCCCAGGACGGGTTCCGTCCGGCCTATCACATGAGCAAAAGCTCCTGGATCTCCGTGCTGCTGGATGAGACCGTCCCAGATGAACAGATTTTTCCGTTGATAGAACTCAGCTACGACAGCGTGGCCCTGAAACGGAGAAAGCCTTAGTGCTTGCCGTTGGCATCCCCGCCATGTTCCTGCGGGATGCTTTTCTGCCGGGCTTCATCCAGCATGGCCAGCAGCTGGGCGGCCTCGGCACAGTAGCGCGGGGGATAATACCTGGGCAGGCAAGTGCGTTCAATCAGGAATGCGGCGCGGTTCAGGGCGGGGTAGGTAGGTTCTATGGAAATCACGTCCTTGTCAAAGCGTACCGCCCCTGCTATAATGAGGAGCGGTGATTGAAATGATATTTACCTGTGACAACTGCGGCTTCATCTTCAGCCGAAGTGAGGAGACGGAGCAGTGCCCGGATTGCGGAAAATATGAAGTCCGCCCTGCCAATGAGGAAGAACAGCAAGAATTTGCCCAGCGCATGGCGGAGTTGAGCCGGAGCGAGCATTCAGAGCAGCCCCGTATCCCCGACATTGAGGACGCTGAGATCTCCATGTTCAGTTCTTTCTCCTTTCGTTTCCCGTCTACGGCCTTACAGATCGACAGCAGCATGATCGTAGATATCGCGGTGGAATACGGCGAGAACCCCGCGAACCGCAGCGAGCTGGTTGGGAATGTGTGGGTACGGCAGGAGGGCGGGCGTTCCGCCGCTTTCCTCATGTCCGTCCATCTGCCCGTGGAACCGGGCGAAACACCAAAAGAACAGGTGAACCGGTTTTTTGCGGCGTTGAATGGCAGCGATTCCTTCAAAAGGAAGCTGTCCGATTTTGTTACAAGGCAAATGGAGCGCGGTGTTAATTAGATTTGTCCGAAGGGGCATGATAAGGTCACAAAGGATACGGAGGTGCGTTATGTATAAAAACATACAAAAGCAGGCCAGCCTGAAGCTGAAAGAGCTGGTGGATTACCAGGAGGGCCAGGTGGTCAGCAAAACACTGGTTCAGAACGACTATGTCAGCATGACCATCTTTTCCTTCGATCAGGGCGAGGAAATCTCCACCCACGCGGCGGGCGGGGACGCCATGGTCACTGTGCTGGAGGGCACCGGCCGCTTTACCGTGGGCGGCGAGGTGTTCCACCTCAGCGCGGGCGAGACGCTGGTGATGCCCAAGGATATCCCCCACGCCGTCTACGGCGAGACACGGTTTAAGATGCAGCTCACAGTGTCGTTTTAAGCCAGCGGGACGGCCCTCAAAAAAGAGCCGTCCCGCTGTTGTTTTTAGTACCCCGTCTGGGGCAGGGTGGGCACAGGCCCCAGCCTGCGCACGATGGTGAGCCAGGTGGCCTGGGCGGTCTGCCAGGTGCCCTGGTACTTGCCGCCCACATCGGCCCGGTTGATGATCTGATAGTTGTTGGCCACCGTGCCCAGCACCTGCACCGTCAGGGTGGGGCTGGTGGTGGACTGGAAGCCCACGGGGACGCGCCCAAAGTCAAAATAGACATCGGTGACATACTCCCCCGCCTGCATGGGGATGGCATTCAGGCTGAAGGAGTAGTTGCTGCTGGTGAGCAGATTGGATGCCAGCACGCGGTAGTCGTGGTAATTGGTCTTATACAGCACCCGGTAGTTGAGCCGCGCGCTGTAGGTGCCGGTGGTCAGCACCGTGGCCCGGGTGGCGTCGGTAGGAATCCGATCATGCCAGTAGAACTCGGAAAGGGGCACGTTGGAGGTGTTCGCCACCGTGATGTCATACCGCATCTGGCTGCCCGCCAGCACTTGGGCATTGCCCCGCTTGGTGATGGTGACGCCCAGGTTGGAGGGCTTGTCATAGTCGGACAGCTTGATGATCTGCCCCGAATATTCCAAGGTTTCGTCAAAAGTGGTGCCGCTGAGCTGCCAGTAGGCCGGCGCGGTGACCTCTTTGATGAGATAACGGCCCAAAGGCAACGGCTTGCTCGCGGCAACACCCCGGACATCCGTGGTGATGTAGTCCACCACTTTGCCCGACCGGGCCTCGCTGATCTCATACACCGCGCCCTTGAGAGGAGCGCCCGCAGCGGTGCCGGTGACCTCGTTGTACTCGGCGGCATACTTGCGGATCTGGAACTGGCCAGTGATGGGGGTGTTCTCCCACTGGATTTCCACCGTTTTCCCGGGCTGGAGGTAAATGGTCTTATATTCCTTGTCCAGCTCATACCCAGGGGCGGCCTCCAGTTCGCGGATATACAGCCGGCCCTTGCCCTGCACAGTGAGGTCGTCGATGTAGATGTAGCCGTTGTCGTCGGTGGTGTACTCGCCGATGGGGTTTTTGTTCTGATCGTAAACCAAGAACTTTACCCCATAAATCCCCTCTTTTGTGACGGAATTGACCTTGTGGAGGATGACGCCGGAGAACGCTGCGTTAGTCACGGTCAGGGTGGTATTTTTGCCGTTCTTCATGGTGAAATAGTGGCGGGTCGAATCCAGCTTGTACCCCTCTTTGGCCTCAATTTCCAGGGCATAATAGTCCCCGGCATCCAGCTTGAGGGATACCCGGCCGTCGCTGCCAGTGGTGACCGTCTCCACCAGGGCGTCGTCCATCTTTCTGATTTCAAAGGTGACGCCGCCCAGGCGTTTGGTCTTGTCCGCCGCATCCACCTTGATGAGCTCAAAGGTGCCGATGGGATCGTTCTCGAACACCAAATCGTTGCCGCCGTTGACGCCGCCGCCCGGATTGGTGCCAGCACCCGGATTTGTCGTGGTACCACCGCTGCTCACCGCATTGGAGCCGTTTTTCACGATGATGGTCTGGGGCGTGGAATTGAGGACGTAGCCGGAGGGCACCTTGGTCTCGGTGACGACCACCGTCGTGCCCGGTACGAGGCCGGTGACGGTGACCGTCCCATCCCTGCCGGTGGTGTAGCGGCCCAAAACTGTGCCATTGCCATCCCGCACGGTGAACTCGGTGTTGGGCACGGGCTTGCCCGTCACAGAATCCAGCTTGGTGAGCGTCAAACTGCACAGGGGCTCGTTGAGGAACGTCAAAGTCTGCGTGTCCAGGGCGTTGACGGTAACCGTTTGGGTTTGAGTGGACTGGTCGATGACGTACCCGGGGGCGGGCTTGGTTTCCTTGACTACCACGGTGCCGGTGATTCCGGTGATACGGATTTCGCCTTTATCGTCCGTGGTGTAGAGACCGTTGCTGCTCAGGTGGCCGTTGTCATTATCCACGTAGCCGCCGTTGGCGTAGGTGAGCTGGAACTGGGCGCCGGAAATGAGCGCGCCGGACACCTTATCCTTCTTCTGGATCACCAAAGTGCCAGCTTTTTTGTTCCAGAAGGTCAAATTCTGAACGCGCCCGCCCACGATTTTGATATCTTGGGGGGTGCCGTCCAAAACATAGCCCTCAACGCTTTTGATCTCCCGCGCGATGACTGTCGTGCCCGGTTCGATGCCCTCCAGGACGATCTCCCCGGCCTTATCCGTATAATAGATCCCATCGTCCGGGCCGACGGCAGCCCCGGAGCCGTCCACCACCTTAAAGGCCACGCCGCTCAACGGCTCATTTTCGGTTCCTTCGATGTATTTATGGATGATCAAAGTTGTGCCCGGTTCGTCGTCAAAAATCAGGCTGTTCGCGACCCCGGAGCGCACCACGATATTTTTAGGGGTCTCGTCCAAAATATAACCCGTGGGGGCCCGCTTCTCAGACACCACGATGGTGGAATCGGGGGCCAGCCCGGTGACAGTCACGGTGCCGTCGGTGCCAGTGGTGTAAAGGCCGTTATTCGGGCCAATCACCTGGCCGGAACTGTCCCGCACCAAAAACTCCGCGCCCTTCAAGGGCTTTTTGGTCACGGCATCCCGCTTCAAAATGCTCAAAGTGCAGAGCGGGTCGTCGTAAAAACGGACGGTCTGAACGTCCCCGGCGTTCACCACCACCGTCTGCGGCGTGGAATCCTTGCGGTAGTTGTCCGGAGCGCGTTCCTCGGACACTACATAGGTGCCAGGGAGCAGCTTGGACAGCACGATCTGGCCGTTCTGGCCGGTGGTATACAGGCCGTTGGAGGAGGTCAGCCCCTCGTTGTCGGGCGTGAGTTCCCCGTTCGCCATCATAATTTTGAACTGCGCGCCGGCCAGGGGCTGCTTGGTCACTTTGTCGTATTTCTCGACGATCAGACCGCCCTTCCGGGTGTTTTTGATTATGACGGTCTGGGTGTCCCCGCCCTGCCCGATGACAACGTTGGTGGAGGGGGTGTCGATGACGTATCCGCCGTCCGGCGCTTTGATTTCGGTCAGCACATAGGCGCCGGGCGCGAGATTGGTGATCCTGATTTCCCCTTGGGAATCAGTACGGAAGATGCCGTTCTGGGTGAGTGTGGACGTGCCGATCACGCCGTCCAGCCCTACCTCACAGCCCGCCGCCGTCGTAATTCTGAACTCGGCACCGGGCAGAACCTCGTTGGTCTGGCTGTCCCGCTTCTGGATAATCAATTTTCCACGGGGCTGGTTCTTCATCACCACGGACATGGTGCGCCCCTCTTTGATTTGAACTGTGACGCTCTGGGTGTCGATCAGGAAGCCCGCGGGGGCCCGTACCTCGGTGACGATGACGCTGGAGCCGGGCTTCAGGTCATCAATCAGCACCTCGCCGTTCTCATCCGAACGGAAGATGCCGTTGGAGTCGCCGATGAGGGTGCCGTCCGCATAGGTCACCTTAAACTCGGCATTTTGCAGGGTGACGGAGGGGTTGGTGGCGCACACCTTGCGGATCAGAAGGGAGCCGTTGGGCGAATTGTTGAAACGGACGGTGACCACGCTCTGCTCGCCGTCATCCGCCAGGAATACAGTTTCAGAGGCGTTGATGATGTTGTACCCATCCGCCGGGTCTATCTCCTCCACGATATAAGATCCGGGATTTAACCCTGTCCACATGGCAATCCCGTTGTTTCCCGTCACCTTTTGGCCGATCACGGTGCCGCCCGTACCGGATGCGCCGCCCAAATACCGCAGCTGGAAGGTACAGCCGGGGAGGGCCTGGTGGGTGACGGAATCATACTTCTCGACCACTATCGCGTTTTTCGGGGTGTTCTCAAAGGTGACAGTGTGGTCTTTACCTGCCGCCAGATAGATCTCCTGGATAGCCGGTTCTTTAATGGTGTAGCCGGGGGCGGGTTCCAACTCCTGGATTTTGTACCAGCCCGTTTCCTGCCGCTCCAGGTGGATCTCTCCCTGGGCATCGGAGTAGAAAACGCCCAGATCGTTGTACTCGCCGGTCTTGGTATCATCGCTGCCCCGCCAGACCTGGAACTTCACGCCCTTGATGGGGCTACCGGTGATGGAATCCACCTTCTTGATAAACAAATCCGGCTTACGCAGGTTGCTCAGTTCAATCGTGGTAGTTTTGTTTTCCTCCAGATAAATCGTGTGTACGGTATCGTCCGCCACCCAGCCATTTTTCGGCTTGAGTTCCTGCACGGTATAGGCCCCGGGATTCAACCCTTCCAGGACGATCAGACCCTCGGCGTTGGTGAAGTGCTGCTCGTCATAGCCGCCGTTGACCTCAGCAATGCGGAACAGGACGCCGGAGAGAGGTTCGCCGGTCTGCTGGTCAATTTTAAGGAGTCGCAGGCCGGGTTTTGTGCTGTTGACGAAATCCACCACCACGTCCTGGTCTTTGGTGGCGTCGATCCACACCGTTTTGCGGTTGTTGGTGTCCAAAATGTAGGGGGCCGGAACATCGGTCTCCTCCACCTCATAACAACCGCTTGGCATATCGGAGAGGGTGGCGGTGCCGTCCGCGCCCGTCACCACATCGTTCTCGTAGCCCAAATTAACGCCGCGAATGTGGAAGCTGGTGTTGGGCACAGGTTCGCCGGTCTCGGTGTCCCGCTTGGTAATCGTTAAAGACCGCTTGTGATGGTTCATTTTCTCCACCACGATAGTCTGCTCACCCTGGAGATCCTCGGCGTTGACGTGGACGCCCACAGGCGTTTTGTCGCAGTCGAACCCAGCCGGTGCAGCTACCTCAACAAATTCGTAGTGGCCTTCCACCACATTACTGATGGTGATGGTGCCGTCCGACCCAGTTTCCTCAGTGGCAATGATTTGCCCATCCCGGAGGACAAGAAAAACAGCGCCAGCCAGGGGGCTGCCGCTTTCATCCACCTTTTTCAGCATGACTTTGACTTTGCTGGAATTTTCAAAAACCAGGGAGATATCATGCTCCCCGTCCCAGGCGAAGGGCTGCTTCACTTTGGAAACGTCAGAACTGAGGATATAGCCCTCCGGTGGGGTGATCTCCTCAGCGATATACGACCCGGTGGGCAGCTTGGAGAAGTCCAGATCCTCTTTGAGGATATATCCGCCGTCCTTGGTGACGAATTCCCCAAAGTAGCTGCCGCCGTCATCCAGCTTGACGCTGGTGATGCGGATGACCGCACCGGGGATGCCCACAGTGGGGTTGTCCGCGTCGATTTTGCGGATGGAACCGTCGCCCTCTTTTTGATTGGGCTGGTTGTAGAACACAAACGTGTTGGAGATGGAGTCATTGGGCATGACCGTCACGGTTTGGGATGCGGTCTGGGCCACGTAGCCCTCCGGGACAGACTCCTCCGTGATGGTGTACTGGCCTGGGGCAAGGCCATCTGCTGTCTGCGTTAACGTGATAGTGCCATCCGGGCCAGTATCCCGGGTTACGGAAAAATCGCCCGACCCATCTGCACTCTCAACTTTGAAAGTCACTCCAGATAACGGCTTATTTGTGCCCGCCTCCAATTTTTTAACCGTAAGGCTGACGGGCTCAGACACATCATTGGGAGTCGGCACAGCGATCAAAAGCCGTTGCATGGGCACCCCGGACTGACCGGGCAGCTTCCACGGTTGGGAACTATCCCACTCGTAGATCCATAGATGATACTTGTGGTAATACTCAGGATGATCCAGCACCAGGTCAACGCCGGTTTTGATGTAGTCATAGGCAGAGTTGCCAGTCTTACCGCCATCGGAACTGTCGATAATACTGTGGGTGTCGATGGCGTCCCAGTCTTTGATCCAGGAGGACTGACCGTAGGTGCGGTGGTACAGTTTCATGGCCGCGACAAACTCCTCGGCGGCCTGCTCAATAAAGCCCTCCCGGTTGGAGGTTACGTCGATGATGATGCCGTACTCATAGTACCAGGACATAGCTTGGGCCACCATGAACCAGATGTCGGACCAGTAACTGCCCCATGTCTCCAATCCACGGGCATTGCCGGCATCCGTAAAGTTGCCGTAGGTGTGGGCGTACACATAAGTGAGCAGGGTCTTGAGCGAGGGATCTGTCACCTCGGTTTTGAAGTTCCACTTCTGGCCATTCGCCCCGTTACCCAAGGTTCCTTTGTGGTAGGCACACAGGGCACGGGTGGGGGCGTCCAGACCGGGGACAGTCACCTGCTCATCAAAGACATAAGGTAGGCCCTTGCTGTTGATGGTTTCGCTGGCGGCCCGATAGCGCACAGGGCGTCCACCGATGTACATATAGTCTGAGGACTTCTGAGTGATGCTGTCCGGGGCACTGGACAACCCTGTGGCCGCAAAGGCAGACAGGGGTAGGATGCCCAGGATACATACCAGCGCCAGCAGCATGGACATTGTGCGTTTGATAATCGTGTTTTTCAATGCATTTCCTCCTCATATGACGAAGGCCAGGCTGCTTTCGCAGCCCGGCCTTTTTTGTGTCGGTTATGTTGTTTATTCGGGATAACGCGTTCGTAGGGCGTAGCCAGGTTGTACTTCCAGCCACCAGCGAAAGTATTGCCCTCCCCAAATAGCCTTATTGTGGCTACCACTCTCTGTGACTTTGATATAGTCATCAGTCTTATCTATCACGACTACTACATGACCACCGCTATCGTTGTCATACCGAATTAAATCACCAACTCGAATTTGAGTCCAATCAGGTTTGACAATATGCTTCCAAGGCAGGTTGCCAAAAATCGTGTCAGAACAGAGTGTTGCCCACCCAGCGCAATAAGTGCTACTAACACCATATGGCCCACCACTATTGGATATGAAAGGTGCCGGGTATGGCGTATTAGTGGGATAAGTCTCCTTTAATGCCACAATAGCAGCCCGCACATTTTCCTCCGTCAGCGGCTTCCCATCGGCGGTGGTATACCCGTTCCCGGTGGGGGCGGGGCTCGGATCGGGCGTCGGGGAGGGCGTGGGCTGTACCGTGGGTTCCGTCCCACCCAGCACATTGCGGTCAAAGCGGGCCAGCATGGCCGCCACCTCCGCCCGGGTAATGGTGCCCAGCGGATTGATCGTGGCTGCCGACGTGCCCTCCATGATCCCCATGGGCCAGGCCCAGCCCAGCATGGCCTCCTCAGCCTCATTGTAGATGGGGCCGAAACCTGCCATGGAAAAGCGGCCCCAGTCCATGTCGGTGAAGGGGGATCGTTCCACGGCGGCAGGGTCAGCGGCAGCCTTGCCCAGCGATTGGGCAAAACGGTACAGCATGACGCAGAACTCCGCCCGCCGGACATTTTCGTTGGGGTACAGCAGCCCCCGCTCCAGGTTGGCGCTGGGGAAAATCTTGTTCTGATAGGCCCAGACCACGCCGGGTTCGTACCAGCTCCCGGCGACAACATCGGCATAGGGGGCAGCTCCCGCCACGGGCGGGCTTCCCGCATAACGATGCAGCACCGTGGCCAGCATGGCCCGGTTCATCTCGGTAGATGGCCCAAAAGTGTCGCCGCCGGTGCCATTGAACAGGCCCCGCTCCGTTACGTACTGGATCTCCTCCGCCGCCCAGTGCTTGGCGGGTACATCCCGATAGGCTGCAAATGCCGGAATGGTCAAAGACACAGCCGCCACAGCGCACAGCAGTACGCTTATCATCCTTTTCCTCATGGTCTCACGCTCCTTTGCCGTTTCTTTTCTGATTCGAGCATAATCCCACGCGGTGAAATTGTCAAAGGATTATTTTATTTCCCTGTGCCGATAAATCGTTTTGGTGCTTTCACCTCCTTGATTTTCACTGATTCATATGTTTTCAGGCACTTTTCTCCACAGCCTGCACGCAAATTCTTTTTGCGGGCTGGTTGGCCAGACAGGTGGTGAGGGTGATGCGGTTGTCCACCGTCCCCTGAAGATAACTCCAGTCGTTGTTGGCGATGGTCTTCACCATAGTCACCTGATAGGTGCGGGTGCCGTAGATGGTGGTATAGGTGATGATATCGCCCGGCTTGAGATCTTTGATGGCGCCGATGTTATACCGGGCCCCCCGGTTGTGGCCGCACACCCCGACGTTCCCCAGCCAGCCGGAGGTGGAGCTGTAGTGGCCCAGCCCCTTGGCCATGCTGGCGGTAGTCTCGCCCTCCCACACTTTCACGTTGATGCCCAGCTTCGGGATCTTCACCGTGCCGATGCTGCCGTCCCTGTAGGCCATGCCCTGGACGCTGGTATAGGCGGGCTGCTGGATGGGGGGCGTGGTGGGGGTGGTGACCGGCCCGGAGCCGCCGGTGCCGTCGATGACCAGCTCAGTGAGGGGGCCTCCGCCCCCGCCGCCGATCCCATAGCCGCCGGTGTCACCCACCACAGCCCCCTGAAGCCCGGGCAGGATCGTCCGCTCCATGATGCCCGTCTGGGTGGTGCTGGGGCGGCCGTACTCCAGCTCGGGCACGTCATAGTCCACGGCGTTCCTGCCGCCGTAGTTGTACTGGGCGCCGTAGACATCCTCATAGCTGGTGCTGCCGTAGTAGTCCTGGGGCGCGGTGGTGGTAAAGCTGTAATCCGACGCGAAGGCCGGGGCGGTCAGGGACAGCGCCGCCCCCGCCGCCAGGGCCAGCCCCAGCAGGTTTCTCATCTTTTTCATGTTCCGTTCTCCTCCTGTTCGTCGTCAGTTTCCCCGTCCTCCGAGCGCAGCGACTTGACCTCCCGGCGGGACAGGATCAGCAGCGTGGTCAGCACCACCACCGTCACCACGCCCGCACCGCCCAACACGTTGCGCAGGAGGTTGGGGGAGGACACCGCCCGCTGGAGCAGGTTGGGCTGCCCCTCCTCGGGGGCGGGGCTGGGTTCCGGCTGGTGCTCCTCGCCCAGGTAGGTCACCTGGTAGGTGACGCTCTCCACCCCCTCGTGGGTGACCTCGCCCACATAGCTGGCGGTGGTGACATACCCGGTGGCGGCTTTGTAGTAGCTCTTGCCGCTGTAGGTGGCTACCGCCTGGTAGGAGCAGGGGGCCGTCATATCCCCCACCACTTCGGCGCCGATGACCTGCCACTCCACGTTGGACAGGTTCAGCGTCACCCCATTCTTTGTCGTGGTAGCCGGGACATAGGACATATCGTTGCGGTCCAGCGGGCCGATGGTCTTGGTGGCGGTCACCGTGCTGCTGCCGGTGGTATAGCCCGCCGCCTGTGTGTTGATGCTGGTGTGATCCAGGGCCAGGGTACCCACCCAGGTGCCGTCGTCATACTCCATGGTGGGGGCCAGCTGCTCCAGGATCACATCAAGGTTCTTCTTGGCCGTCTCCACCGTCACCGTCTCGGTGTGGGTCTGACGCTCGGCCACCCGGTTTTCCTCCTTCACGATGTCCGCGTAGGTATAGAGAAAGCCCTCCAGCTGGAAGGGCTCCTCGATCAGCGTCTGGGCATCCACCTCGGGGGAAACGGTATAGGTCTTGACCACCTGCTGGCTGCCGTTGAGGTTCTGCACCACCGTATTGGTGGGCACCTCCAGGGCGCTGGCGCTCATGGTCAGCGCCGCCGTCAGCAGCAGGCAAAGGCAAATCTTTTTCATTAGGTTCAAATGCTCCTTTCATCAAATTGGGCGCTGGGATATCCGGGCACACCCCCACGGGGGGCCCGCGAATGGGCGTATGTCGGTTCACGGCTTTTCCTCCTTCACGATGTACTCCATTGCCAGCTCCGGCCGCTCCCGCAGCCGGGCCAGGATGTTGAGGGACTGCTCCAGGGCCTGCATGGTGTCCCGGCTCTGTCGCTTGATGAAGCCATGGAGCAGAATGACCTCCCCATTGGGCCGGATGGTGAAGATGACCCGCACCAACACACGGCCCCGCTCGCGCAGCTCGTAGAGCTCCCGGTACCGCTCCAGGGTGAAGTGCTTGTAGTGCGGCTCCCGGAGGTTGGCCCGCGGTGTGCTGGGCAGGATGATGAGCTGGCGGATCAGCTTTTCCCGCAGCCGGGGCTCCAGGCCGTCGATGAACTGGGCCACGGGCGCGGCCCGCCCCGGCGGGGTGTAGACCTTCACTCCTTTCATTGGCTTACCGCCTCCTTCCTCCGGCGGCACACCATCAGCCACCGCTCATAGCGCAATATTTTTGCCGCCCGCTTCCCGCCGCTTTCGAGTTCGGTTCGCATCCAACCCGCTGCCCGCAGGGCGGAGTCCGGCCTGCCCGCTGACAGAAAGGCGGAGATCCGCCAATAGCCCAGGGCCTGGGCCGCCCGGGCTGCCGCGCCGTAGAGCATCCCATAGGCGGTTCGGCCCCCGGTGGTGTAAATGCGGTCAATTTGCAGGGCCTGGCTGTCGTCCCGGCAGCGGCCCACGATGGCCGCGCCCGCCAGCTTCCCGTCCAAGGCACAGCCCACGGTAAATTTGCATCCGGGCATGGGCCGGTACTGGCGGATGTGCTTCGCCAGATACTCGTTGGCCTCCCTCAAGGAAATGGGGACAAGGGAAATATCTTGGTCAGGCTTCATGGCAGAACCCCTCCTTTTCGTTCAGCCGTTTCAAGTGGGCCAGAAAGCCGTCCGCGAACGCCTCGGCAAAGGCCGGACTGCCGCTGAGCCACCACACGGGGTCGGGCAGGGTACGGTAGATGCTGTCGTATTGCAGGCAGATCATCAGGAACTTCCCCTGGGGATCGCCGGTGTCCGCGCCATCCACCAGGGGGGTGACAGCGGCCCTGACCGCTTGGGCATCGTCCTGGTGGTAGTCGCACAGGTCGTCATAGAACTGGCCGGCGAAGATGCAGCAGAACACCGCCATGGCGTCCCGCTCCACCGAGCCGTCCGCTGTGGCCAGCCCCATCCGGCGCAGGCGATCCAGCGCCGAGCTGTCAAAGGGGCTGCGGGAGGTTCGGTCATTTCTCATTTCGTGTTCATCTCCAATAGCTTTTCAAATTTTTCTACGGCCTCCCGGGCGCTGCCCATCTGCCGCCGGAGGATGCTGAGCTGGGGCGGCGTCAACTGGGCAAATGCTTCCGGGCAGCACCTATCGGCTGTCCGCTGGAGCACCTGCGCGAACTGTAACGCTTCAGCGGCCAAGATATCCGGGGGCAAGGCTGGGGCGTGTTGTGGGACAGGCCCCGCCCGAACAGGGGGCGCGTACTCCTCTACCGACTGGATCTCCCCGGAGGCCAGCATAGCGGCGGCCTCCGCCTGGGGGCCCGGCGCCAGCCGGGAGAGGGCCAGGGCCTGTTTCCGGGTGACCGGCATATCTGCTCCCCGGAGGATGTCCTTTGTCTCGGAGGTCAGGTTTTTGGCGATCTGCACCTGGCGCTCCACCGTGCGGCGTCCGACACCCAGTTTCACGGCGGTGTCCTGGGCAAAAGAGCTTACAGAATCAGAACGACAACTTGACGTTCTGATTCCTTCGCTTCTGCGGTCACCCCCGTTTTTTGATTCCGGGTGGAGGGCTTCGTAAATCTCCTTCCGGCGCAGAAGCAGCTCCCCAAACTCCAGGGGCGTCAGGTCGCTGCGCACAAAGTTCTCGTCGATCTCCGCCAGTTCAGCCCGCAGGCCCTCCAAGCCGCTGACAACGCACTCGATTTCCGTCCATCCCAGCAGCTTGACGGCCTCCAGCCGGTGGAGCCCGGCGATGAGGGTTCGGCTTTGACTGACTGTGACGGGGTTGAGCAGGCCGATCTCGGCAATGCTGTCCGCCAGTTCCCGGACATCAGCCGGCGCGGCCTCCCGCCGCCCGGGGTTTACCTTGATTTCGCCGATGGGAATACGCATAGGGCCACCTCCAGGGTAAAAGAAAAGCCTGACGCCTCGCGGCGCCAAGCCTTCCTCTGATGTTTGGTTTATCCGGCCCGTTCCCGCAGGAACTCCAAAAACAGAGCCTCGATCTCCTTGTCGCTGCACCCGTCCAGGTAGGGGGCAAACTGCTTGCGGTCAAAGGATATCTTCTTGGGCGGGGCGGCCAGGCGCTTTTCGGCCCGCGCCCGGGCCTCCCTCCATGCCTCGTACATATCCTGGCGCTTGGCGGAAGGGGGTGGGCACTTGGAAGCGATATACTTCATAGCGGCCTTGTTGAGCGGATAACTCTCATTGCGGCACATCTCAATGAACGCCTGCTGGGATTCCGGGTCATAGTCCGCTATCATATCGGCGCAGGCCAGGTGCAGCTGCTTCGGGGCTGTCTCCAGGATACTGGCCAGCTCCGGGATAAGATAGGTGAGCTTGACCGCCTTGCGGATCTCGTACTCCGTGACGCCAAAGAATTCGGCAACCAGTGCGCGGGCGTTGTACCTTTGGCGAGAATGGAACTGTTGACAAATTAGCTGCAAAAACGCCTCAAATATGTTATAATTAGAATAAAAGGGGGCGGGGATATGCAGCTGAAATATCACATGGTAACGATAGAAGATTTGGTGCCGGAAGATCATTTTCTGCGGAAGCTGGAGAGGGCTCTGGATCTATCGTTTGTATATGAGGAAAGTGCTCATCTGTACAGTGGGAGATATGGCCGTCCGCCCATTGACCCGGTAGTAATAGTAAAGTATCTTTTGCTGGGGTTCCTATATGGCATCCCATCGGAGCGGCAGATAGAGCAGCGGTGCGTGGACAGCAATGCATTTCGTTGGTATCTGGGCATCGACCTAGATGAACGGGTGCCGGATCACAGTACGATCTCCCAGCTTCGGCGGAGAAAACCCCGATTTCGAAAAGTATTCCGGCGGCTGTTTGAGGAAGTGGTACGGCAGTGTATAGAAAAGGGCCTGGTAAGCGGGCGGCTGGTGGCGACAGATTCCACCCATGTAAAAGCGAACGCATCCCGGTCGTCGGAATATCTGACAGAGGTGCCAGAAGAACCTGGATTATATTGGGAACGATTGGATGAATATGAGGAGGATGGTCTGAAGGAACTGGAACGCAGGACAGGGAAACGGCGGAAGAAGCGGACAAAGCAAATCAAAAAAGAGAGCCGGCGGACACAAAAGCGCGTGAGCCGGACAGACCCGGAAGCGGGCTATCTGAAACGAAGAAATAAACCGCTGGGAATGCACTATCTCAGTCATCAAACACTGGATACCGACTGCGGCATTATCCTGGATGTGGCAGTCACAGCCGGGGACAGCAGCGACCTGGCCCCTTTCCTGCTGCAGATGGAACGTGTCCGCTCTATAACGGCGGTACAGGCTGCGGCGGCAGATTCCGGCTATGATTCGGCGTTAGTCCAGCATGAGCTTGGCCTTGCGGATATCGCGTTTTACACAGTTGCCCGAAAAACGCCGGACAATACAAAGATGGAATTTGGAACTGATGTTTTTTCCTATGATGAAAGCAATGATGTATATCGCTGCCCAAACGGAAAAACGCTGGCCCTGCGTACGCTGTACCGTAGTTCCAACGGACTGTATTGGGTATACCGGGCAGAATTATCTGACTGCCGCCAGTGTACTATGCGTGGAATCTGCCTATGTGACAGCCACCAGGAACAAGGCCGCAGAATACTGCGCAATTACTTTGAGGCCGCTGTGCAATCTGGCAGAGAGCGCAGAAATTCCCCGGAGTATCTCCAAGCGCTCCGGCTACGGCAAATTTGGTGCGAGGGTTCTTTTGCCGCACAAAAACGTTCACACAATTTAACTCGTATCCTACGAAAAGGTTTAGAGGCAGCGGAAGATCACTGCCTCCTTTCCGCCGTGGCATTAAATCTCAAAAGAATGATAAAGTATTCAAACTGATGCTGTACAGCATCTTTTTTCTTTGTCATTCCTGCTCTGTTACCTGCTTTTCGGTGCCTTTGTCAACAGTTCCAGAATCGCCAAAGGTCTCCCCAGCGGCGTTTCTCTGACCGTTCCTGTTCTTGACATCCAGCAGCGCCTTATATGCCTTGCCCCGCACAATAATAGACAGGTTCTGACGGTGGATCAGGTTGGTAGAGGTGGCAATGACAACTGCCCGGGCATCATCAGCCTCCACGACCTCGGCAGGGATTTCTGACCATCCGGCCAGCCGGGCGGCGGCGGTACGGTTATGCCCTGCCAAAATCTCATAGCGTTCCTCCCCAGGGATGGGCCGCACGATAATGCGAACCATCAGCCCATCCTCGGCAAGCTGCCCCGCAAGAGCCTGAAGCTGTGACGGGGTGTAGGGACGAAAGCCAATGTCTGCGGTGAAGAATGGTGTGAGCTTGTCCAGCGGCAAATTACAAATTTGGGCATTCACCGCAGGCGGTGCCTTCTGGAACAGCTTTGCGTAGGCTTCGTCCGTGACCTGAAGCTCGGATGCCTGCTGAGTAGCGCACATCCGACGTTTCAGCAGGTCGTCCATCGCCTTTTTAGCCAAGGGCCAGCACCTCCTCCGCCAGACTGCGGTAGGATTCGGCGGCAGCGTTTTTGGGGGCGTACTCAAAAATGCTCTGTCCCGCCGCCGGGCACTCCGCCACTTTGATGGAATACTCGATGGGGCGCTGGAATACGTGGAAATCCTCGCCGTAGACCTCGGAAACGCTGACCTTTACACTCTGGCACAGCTGAGGTCTGGACTGATACATAGTCAGCAGGATCCCCGCAATCTTGAGGTTGGGATTGAATTTGGTCTGCACTGATTTGACCAGCTCCAGCACATCGGGGATCCCCTCGCTGGCCAGAAAGTGGGCCTGCACCGGGATGATGCAGTAGTCTGATGCTGCCAATGCGTTGACTGTCAAAAGTTCATGTTTCAATCCGCAGTCAATAATGATATAATCGTACTGTAGCTTCAGTGGCTCCAGCAGCGTAGCCATGACCTTCTCACAGGCCCGATCCACATCGCCCACAGCATTGTACTGGGACAGCTGCATCACCTGGAGCCGTGCGGCGGCATCCGCCAGACGGCGGTTGGCGGGGATCAAGTCTATACCGCTTTCCATGCGGAGGATGGCCCGCTGCAAATGGAGTTCCAGATCCTCGGGGTAGTCGATGGCGGCCAACAGCAGATTGGCCAGGGTGCGGGGCTGCTCTGCCGGTGTGTAACCCAAGGCGGCGGTGAGGTTGCCCTGAGGATCATTGTCGATAAGTAGGGCTTTCTTTCCCGCGATATTGAGAGCGGCACCCAGGTTTAGGGCGCTGGAAGTCTTTCCAACTCCGCCCTTCTGATTCGAGATAGAAAGTACGTTACATAACATAATTTGTCACCTCATTTTTTATTGTGTGACTTCGGCTGGCAGCAAGGCCAAATCTCCATATGCAGTAAATTTGCAAAGCCAATAAAAAAGTATAAATGATGTGTGGCTGATTTTTTGGAATGTTGATTAGCATTTCAAAATCAGTCACACATTATTTTTTGCACGCAAAAGGAACGCAGTCGGTAGAAATGCTGACTGCGCTTTGATTTTTGAAGTATATTTCTTCCGCTTGAGCCGGAGTCTGATTGCCGATGCTGCTGTGCGGTCTTTTATGGTTGTAGAACTCAAGATATTCCTTTAAGGATGCAGCCAGGTCGGATATGCCATGATAGCGGTAGCGGTGGATCTCCTCCACTTTCAAACTCGCAAAGAAGGATTCCATAGGAGCGTTATCATACGGAACACCTGGAGCGGAAAAAGACTGTGTTACTCCATTACTGTGCAGCAAATTTCTGAATTGGCAGCCTGTGTACTGCCCTCCTTGGTCGCTGTGAAACAGCAACTCCTTTGGAGCACCTCGAGCAGAAAATGCATCCTGGAATGTATGGCAAACCAAATCGGCATTTTTCTGCGTGTCGAGATGTGCCGCCACTATTCTTCTGGAAAAGAGATCCAGAATTACACACAGACAGCACGTCCCTGCATCTGTTTTGATATCTGTGATATCGCCAAGCCATGCCGTATTGGGCCGCGGTGGCGAAAACTTTCTATTCAGCAGATTTGTACATTTTCTATTCCATGTAAAGCTGGAACCTTTTTTCTTCTCCAGTGGTGTATAGCGTGGATCAATTTCACGAAGCAGCTTCAACACCTTCTTCTTGCAGACGATAAAACCCTGTTCTATCAGCTGTTGCCGAATGCGTTCAGCTCCGATTCGCTTGTGGTTTGTCTCACAGATTTTTTGAATCGCTGGCCGGAGCTCTAGGTCGCGCTTTTCATAGGAGGTCAGTTCTGGTCTACGGAATGCGTGGTAATAAAGGTTCGACTTACGAATTCTCAGTGTGCGGCAAACCTGATTGGGGCCATAATGGAGCAGCACACGCTGTGCACAAGATATGCGTGCTATTTCTGGAATTGCTTTTACAGTGGGCTCATTTTGCAGTAACAAAAGTTCTGTGTGCTTTTGCGTAAAAGCATTTCTTAATTGAGCATTTCTTCGATGTACTGTCTTCAAATCCATGGTGCCTACCTGAGAATATTGTAAGTCAAGCTGTTTGAACCATGCGCTTAGAGATTTATCTGTAACACCAGACATTTCGGAGAGTTCTGCCAGTGTGAAGCCGTTGCAATGCTTCTCATATAACGACCACTTATATGCCATATCATAGAATTTTGACATCTACTCCCTCCTCTATGTTGACGGTATAGGCAGGGGCATAGTAAACAGGTTCCTTCGCATCATTAGACAGTTTCATCTGTTTTGTCAATCTGCGAATCCTTCGTGCACTTGTTGTGATCCCTTGCTGCTGTAATAGAACGCGGATGCGCTCTGCTCCCAAGCGGCCCTTACTTTCCTCAAACACCGAACGGATTGCATCGCTTAAGTCACGCTCCTCCTGCTGACGTTTTGTTTCGTTCCTGGTTTTCCTTTTGTAATAATAAAGTGTTGACATTGGTATTTCAAATGTGTCACAGAGAAACTTTACTGGATATATTTCTATCAAATTTTTTGCTATTGTGATGCGTTCTTTTAACGGAACCGTTTGCAAAACACTACTTTCGTGGATAATGGCCAGGGATCGTTCTGCATCATCCAGCCGATGTTTCAGGTTTTCAGTATATTCAAGTATCGTTCCTATATCCTGAAGTGGCAATTCCTTCAGTGTGTGTCTCGGCAAATCTTTTTTCCATCCTTCGATCCATCTGTAAATTGTGGTGAAATGAATCCCAAATTCATCTGCCAATTCTTTCGGTGTGTATCCGCAAATATACTTTATAAAAATCTCTCGTTTGATTTTTGCTGGGCAACAGTTCATAATGAATACCTCCTACTGTTCTGATTTTAGACAGCAGGAGGTATTATAGCATAAAATATACGGAAACGGGATCAATTGAGCAAATTCTAACCCTCGCTCTGTTTCCTCATAGCTTGTGCCTCACGTCTTCTTTATTTACAAATTATCTTCCTTGCTTTCTCATGGCCTGAACTGCGGCTCCGATATCATCAGGAGCAGTTTCGCGGCTCCACTCATCCCAAAACTTCACTGTCGCGCTGTCTGGTTTCTGTCTTGGGACATCAATCACGATTCGGCTGGGCAGCAGTGAGGCATCACCCACAGCAATCGCTTCTCCAATATCCAGAACAGGAAGCAAGTCCGCAAAGTTTCCGATGCTGTCCGGCAGTAATCTCTTGATGACGGCCTGATCCTCTGCATTGGTCAAGCGCATTGCAATAAAGTTGCTGCTTTGGCTGAGCACAGTCCGGTTGACCTCAGACGGGCGCTGGCTCACGATTACCAGGCCAATTCCATACTTTCTGCCTTCCTTTGCGATGCGCTCAAAGCTCTGCAAACTGGATGACTCAATTCCTTGCTGTGCATTGGCTGGAATATACAGGTGTGCCTCGTCACAAAAAATCGCCAGCGGATTTAACTTTGACCGATCCATCCACTGTTGAACAGAAAAAACGATGCGAGCCAAAAGGGATACAATCAACGGCAGGATATCAGAAGGCACTTCGGAAAAATCCAATATTTTAATGCCGCCGCCTTGGCTGGCTGGTGCCATGAGCCGTCTGCATAGTACCTCCATATACGAAAAGTCCAAGAGGTCTTCTGCGTTAGAGAACATAAAGTTCAGCCTTTTATCAGAAACCTTAGCGTCCAGCCTTTGGATAAATCGCGAGAGCTTCCCATAAAAGTCACCTTGCACCTGTCGTCCACTGAACCCGGTTTTCGTACTTGTATTCTGATCCCTCAAATACTCCAAGACCTGCGATATTTGATAAGGAACCGGGCTATCCACGGTAATCTCGCCTGCTAAATCGTTGTGCCCGCCTTCTTCAAGCATGGCGATCTTTCCAGCAATCACAGCCTGGCTGAACACCATAGCCTGATTGGGTGCGTTTGTGTCGGATCGATCCAGCATCAATGCCAGCATTTCCTCATAGCTCAAAAGCCAGTAGGGGAGAAACATCGTCTGATCTGAGGGTACATCAGCAGGTCCCGCAATTTTGTAGTGCTGAATCCCCTCTCCTGTAATAGGCGCATATTCGCCGTGAATGTCGAACAAAATTGCATTGCAGGACTTCAACTCTGCTATTTTTTCAAGCAGAGTCGCAACTGTAAAAGATTTTCCAGATCCAGTGCTCCCTACAATAACGGCATGGCGTTGAAACAATTTGTTCCCATCCAGCCAAGCAAGCGCACCATTATTGATCGTGTATTTCCCAATACATAGAGGGTGTTCCATTCCTGAATCCGCGCCAGAGATCACGCCCATAAAAGCCGTAAGTACGTCATCAGCCATGATGAAACACTGCGAATCAATTTCGGGGACAGATTCCAATGTACGCTTAAAAACGTTTCTGCGCTCACCCTCCCTATCTAAGAGCGTTCCTATCAATGTCGCTTTCACAACGTCCATAGAAACTGTCTCACCCTCATCAGGCTGACTTAATTCATCGCTGAATTTTCTCATAATTTTGCTAACCATACCAATTAGGGCCTGTCCCACTTTGGAGGAGCGAATCGCAATGAGATGATTTACCTGAAGCCTTGACAATTGGGCTGGGTCTTCTACTTGAACAATGATCGTAGCAGTGTCCACACCTTGGACACGCCCAAACGTTTGCATTTCATCAAAATTGAAAATCCCCATAAATGCACTCCTCTAATCAATGATATCCATGAAACCGTCAACAGTCCAAAATGTTCCATCTAAGATTTCAATTGTCCGATCAATACAGATTTCTGTAGTACCCGGTTTCATCCCTTCTTGGATGGATATGTAATGCTTTGCATTATTGGCCAACAAATGTGCCGCAGGGTCAAATACATCTCGAGTCACCACTACAATTGGCACTCCCGTTCGGATGCGAGACACGATGTTTTCCTGCACCTGCGTATCGTTGAATCCATATCCAATACACAGAAAGCTTGCGGCCTGACTAATCCGCTCATCCGCTGCAGACAAAATCTGCCGGGGGGTGCCTTGCAGAATAGCCTCAAATTTAGAACGACCAGGGGTAATGATCTCAGGAACCAGACCTGGTCGAAGTTCTCTCAGCATGGGTACGGAAACCGCCACATCATGCGCATCTCGAAATACATCCAGAGAGCCATGAACTTTTAAAAGGTTGATGGTATCTTTTGATGGGAATGTACCTGTAAACCGTTTCTGGTAACATCCCTCAAAACCCGTTGAGACTGGAAGGCCGACTGAATCACAAGCATACTCAATGACCCTATCATAGTTTGTGGTGATGATGTTGACCTTTCGCGGATGGGCTTGATAAAACTTTCTGATCAGCCGCGACAGCGGAAGTTTCTCATTATCAAAAAGGATGCGATCAAACAACTCCAGATCTTTTGACGATATTAAATTCCAAGTTTCACATTTTACATCAATCAGCATTTCCTGCGTGAGTGTAACCCCCAGAAGCGCTGTTTCCAAATCAGCCCCATTTCTGAGATTTTCCCGGAAAGTATCCCAACAGGCTGTGCCCGTATATTTTGAGTCTAACTGGGTGAGTAGATGACCCCCCAGCAGCCCCATTCCTGGCAAGTGATGAGCAGCAGAACTGCCACTCCCGATAATAAAAAGTGGCGTGTCTTCGACAGCAGACTGGATTGCTTTAAATATATCGTCACGTTCCATGATCCCTCACGCCTTTCGTATCGCAATGACAAGTTTTTACAACTTAATTATAAACAGTTTCGAAGATAGATGCAACATTATCTTCACTGAACAGAAGATAATCAGCCAAATATTTCACCGTTCCATTTTGGACAATGGACAGCTCATAGCAAAATCTTCATAATAAGTGACATCTTAAACAGAACTGGAGTGTTGCATATGAAAACATTATCGAAATCTATTGCCGACTATCTTGAAGCCGGAGAGTATGAGCGGAAGTTGTCTTCAGATACCATCAAGGCCTACAGAATCGACTTACAGCAATTTGCTGTATTTGTGAATGGGATATGGCCTGACCGCAATTTGCTAAGCAGTTACGTTAAATATCTGAACCAGAACTTTGCTCCTCGATCAGTAAAACGAAAGATAGCAAGCATTCGGGCTTTCTACCACGAGCTCAAATTGGATGGTGCCTTGGAAGAAAGCCCATTTGACAAACTCCATATTCGGATTCAGTCTCCCAAGCAACTTCCCCGGATCATCCCAAACCAGATCGTCCACGACCTTTTACAATGTGCATATGGCGCCTATTCGCCAAATCACCGAGACATTCTCCGGGATATTATGGTGCTGGAATTGTTATTCAGTACCGGCTTACGGGTTTCTGAACTGTGTGCATTGTCAAAGGATACATTTATACTGGAGGACAACGAGCTTCGTCTGTTGATCAATGGGAAAGGAAGCAAGGAGCGAGTCCTTCAGATTGTAACCCCAGAGCTGCTCAAGCTCGTGCGAATTTACTGTTATGAATTTCAAACAGAAATTCAAACACAAGGTTTTATTCTTTTTAACCAACGCGGGAAACCGCTCTCGCCGCAGTCAGTTCGGCGGATTATTCAAAAATATCTGAATAAAATTGGCGTCGAGTACCATGTAACACCTCATATGTTTCGGCACACTTTTGCCACCTCATTGCTGGAGGCCGGTGTAGATATTCGATATATCCAGTCTTTGTTAGGACACAGTTCTATTTCTACAACACAAATCTATACTCATGTTACCACAGCGCAGCAAACTCTACTGCTAGCAGAAAAACATCCCCGAGGGAAAATGACATTCTCTTTCTGAAAATCGCGCAGGCCGTCGGATATCCGGCGGCCTGCTGCTATTTTTGAAAGATAATCTGTAATTATCGAATCTATTCGTATCACGCCATTCACCAAACAAGATCATTCGGTTGGACAGGAGTTGACTAAGGTGGGGCATAGAATCTCCGATGAGGACTGGGAGGCATTTGAGAAACTAGCTTTTCAAATCTTGCTGACCAATTTTCACCTGACTGCTGATGAACATAATCAGTTGACACAAAGAAAAAAAGATGGCGGCTTTGATGGAATATTCTATTTCCCGGCAGAGTTTACTACTGATGAGCGCAGATTTTGCGCAATTATGGAAGCCAAATTGAGGAAGAATATTCTACGTGACCTTCCATTGCAGGATTTTTCGAAGGCTATGATTATCGCTATCAACCGAACGGCTCGATTGCTTATAGTGGCTTCCAATTTGCGGCTATCAAATAAAACCATTCAGTTGTTGCAAGATTACTCTAAAAAAACCGGACTGGAAGTCCGGTTTCTCTCAATCAAAGTGATTTATGAACAGCTGCTGCAGGATCTTAAGCTAAAAGAGATATGTCCAGCATCACTCTTGGATCTATTAGACCGTTCCTATGACACGTTTCTAAAAGCCTATGAAAAGAATCCAACGATAGAGGAACTCTCTGTTGACAATGTATTTGATGACCTTAAAGAAGTGACGCTGTTTAGCGCACATCGTCGGAAAATGTGTGAAGAAATTGTAGGGCTGTTCGAACAATCCGGCGGACTTGTCACTGTGGAGGGAGCTGCCGGAATTGGCAAAAGCTTTTTTACTGCAGCAGTAAGGCAAAAATTGAAGCTGTTCGGGTTCGGCGTCATCCATATAGATCTCCAAAACTGCGACACATCACGGGTACTGTTTATCGAATTAGTCAAAGCTCTATGGTGTATTCCACAAGAATGGATTGATGCCATTGACATACAAGATTTTTCGCAGGCTATCACTTGGATTGGTGATGATGTGCTGGATGAATCCGTTAAAAAAGCCGTTATCACCGCGTTTCAGAAAAGCAGGCGCAACTATCTTAAGCATGCAGATCTCTTTTACTACTATCTTATTGAGTATTTGGCCCAGCTATATTCCCAGGCGGGCAAACGAAGAAAATATATTATCTGCTTTACAAATCTGAACTATGCCCAAAAGGATCTGTTGGAATTTTTGATCCAGTTTTATAAGCGTTTTTCCAAAGACATCCGAACCATTTTGGAAATTCGCACATCCGTATATATTGATGGCCATATGCGGGAGGATGAGTGGGAATATTATGTCTCCCAGTTCCAACAACTACCTTGCCTTTTATATCGCTGCAAACTGTGTAAACTAACCCTCCAGGAATATCGCACATACATCAACACACTGCTAAATGGCCCTAAACTGGGCCTTTCGGAAACAAAGCTAATATTGGAAAAGGCCGGATATACCCTGTTGCTAATCAACACCCTAATGACCTACTTGAAGACAAAAGGGTTTCTGGAACTCCCTCAGCACCTGTGGGCGGATAATATCGCTTCTATGCCCGTAGATCATGGCCAGCAGATCATCCCTATGCTGGTGGACACTTTAAGTGCCAGGGGACCTTATTATAGTGGCCTTTTCTTCTTGACCAGCCTATTCCAAGGACGTGTTACGCTCTCTATGGTTGAACTGATTTTGGGAAACAATCAGGATGACCTGAATGATTTGCTTCAGCATACCGATATCTACACATTGACTCAAAAGACGCTTCACGTTACCCACACTCTATATTTGGATTATTTTACCACAGGGCAGTATTTATCAATCACTTACCAGCAGGAGCTGGCCCGCAAGGTCCTGTCCGCGGCAGAAAGGACATCCATTTTTGTCAGCCATGAGGAGGAGTCCATCTGCCGTATCCGGCTTCACAAAATTTTAGGTGAAATAGAAGAAGTAGCTATCCAAAGTCTGGCCTTTGGCATTTCCACGCAGCAGTATGGGCAGTACAGTCTTTCCCAAATTTATATAAAATTAGCGGAAGAACAGCTAACCATTTTGGAAAGTATGGCCCCGGTGCTCTGGGTGTCCCGCCACATTGAGTCTCTGTTGGCTCTGCTTCAAAACGAATTATACCTTCAGGAAATGGAACGAGAAAATTTACGGGAGAAGCTCACCCTGCTGGATGATTGTTTTGAAAAAGTGCCTCCAGCAGATCGGGAGCAGCCAAAGATGCAAGAGCTAAGTATTCGTGCCGGCCTGGTTCGGATGCGCCTATATCACTATTGGGGGGACTATAGGACCT
>ERZ808041.319-NODE-319-length-41994-cov-6.611136_pt1 | contig 41994 bp, 40 predicted proteins | sample MGYA00380192_ERZ808041 | MGnify/ENA primary metagenome ERZ808041 (study PRJEB31490, sample SAMN06133412) | mouse gut metagenome | isolation source: Z1_1 | host: mice | place: China: Chengdu | collected 2015-05 ...
ACCACCTGGGCCGCCTGCACGCCTTCCAGGCGGCAGATCAGCTCCTGCCAAAGCGTTTCAGTACCGGACATCCACAGCTTCCCTCCATCCACAGCCGCGGGGCGGCTGGATCAATACGCCGAATTTAATACCATCATAGCGCATGAACGGCACCCTTGTCAACGAATGCATGGTCAAAAAGGGCATTTCAAAAAAAATACTTTTTGAATGGTGTGTTTAACAGGATTTAAGCTTGATATAGTCAGGAAATTTTTTCCTTTGCTGTTTTAGCCCGGCTTTCAGCGGCCGCGTGGGGGGCAGTTTGTGTTTTGCGGCATGCCCAGGGCTTAGCGCCGGATCCGCAATGTATATCCAATCTGCCTAAAAGTGCTTTCGCAGCCGGAAGATGTTTTGAGCGATTTTCTGAATGTTGTGAAAAAAGTGTGTTTGAAGAGTTACAATTCGTTGAAATGCACAAAAAACATCTTGTCCTTTACGCAAAAAATGCTATAATCAGACACAGCCTTTACAAATGCCCTTGCGCAGCACTCTGCGGCGCGGGCAGAGAGGCTGTATAAAGAATCGAAAAAATGGAGGTTTTCACTATGAAAAAAGTTCTTGTTCTTGCTGTTGCGGCGCTGATGGCGCTGTCTCTGGTTGCCTGCGGCACCGACTCTTCCTCTTCCAGCGCTCCGGCTTCCACAGCTCCGTCCAGCACGTCTGTGTCTGAGCCGGCCAGCACCAGCGCTTCCGAGCCGGCCAGCACCTCTGCGTCTGCCAGCACTTCCGAGTCTGCCAGCGTTTCTGAGAGCGCCAGCACCTCTGAGGTTGCCGAGAGCGCCAGCACCAGCGAAAGCGTCAGCGCTTCCACGGCTGCGTAATTGCTTTTTTGCACGCGGTGAGCCCGCGGGCGTTCCCTTTGGGGAAACCGCCCGCGGGCTTTTTGTGTTATGAGTGTACGCACATTGAGGACAGCGAAACGCTTTTTTTCAAAAAAATGTATCCGTTGGCAACATTTGTCGCCGCATGGCAACAAAAATCCATGCAGTAAAATTGACAAACCATAGAAAACTTGTTAAAATGATGATTCAGAGAATGTTAAACGATGGTGTTTAAACGTTGTTTTTAGACACCATTTTTTGTTTATATTCTTTTTTCTCCTGCGGGCGCGGCAAAAAGCTGTTTTTTGCGGTGTGCGCGCGCAAAATACAGTTTGCTCCGGCGGCTCTCGCGCGGGCCGGGCGGAACGTTATTTCTTTAAAGGAGTTGGCAAAATGGCGAAATATATCGCAAAGCGCGTTGCGTTGGCATTGGTGACGCTGGTCATCGTGTCGATGCTCACCTTCTTCCTCATGTTCCTGGTTCCGGGCGGGCCGTTCCTGTCCGAAAAATCGCCGTCCCCGGCGGTGCTTGCGGCCATGGAGGAAAAGTACGGCTTGGATAAACCGGTGATCGTGCAGTACAAGAACTATATGCTCAACCTGCTGCAGGGCGAGCTGGGCCCGTCCATCAAGCAGCGCGGCCGCACGGTCGCCCAGATCATCGGTTCCCGGTTCCCGGTTTCGGCGCGCATCGGCGGCATCGCGCTGGCTATTGCCGTCGTCGTGGGCGTGGTGCTGGGCAGTGTGGCGGCGCTCAACCGCGGCAAGTGGATCGACAACGTCATTATTGTTATTGCCACCTGCGGCATCGCGGTGCCGAGCTTTGTTGTATGTACCATATTATTGTATATATTCAGCCTGAAGCTGGGGTGGCTGCCGTCCTACGGCCTTACGGGCTGGAAAAACTATATTATGCCGGTCATCGCTCTGGGCTTCTACCCCACGGCGTACATCTGCCGCCTGATGCGCTCTTCCATGCTGGATGTGCTGGGGCAGGATTACATGCGCACCGCCCGCGCCAAGGGGCTTTCCCAGGGCAAGAGCCTGTTTAAGCATGCGCTGCGCAATGCCATTCTGCCTGTCGTCACTTATCTGGGGCCGGCTTTGGCCTATACGCTCACGGGCAGCCTGATCGTTGAAAAGATCTTTACGATCCCGGGCCTGGGCGACAGCTTCGTCAGCTCCATCACCGGCCGCGATTATATGGTCATCATGGGAACCACGATCTTCCTGGCCACGCTCATCATCACGATGAACGTGATCGTGGACATCGTGTACAAGATCATCGATCCGCGGATCAAGCTGAAATAAGCGGGAGGAGAGCGAAGGAATGGAAAACAAAAAACAGATCTTGAGCATGCAGCTCAACGTCGACGACTTTGCGCCCGCCAGCGATTCCGAAAAGGAAAGCCTGTCCGTCATGCGCGAAAGCGTCAGCTTCTGGAAGGACGGTCTGCGCCGTCTGCGGAAAAACCCCATCGCCATGGTGAGCCTTGCGGTGCTGATCATCGTGCTGATCCTGGCGTTTATCGTGCCGGCGTTTTACCCTTACGATTACGCCACTCAGATCCGCGGCAGCGAGAACCTGGGCCCCATGCAGTATTCCGAGGCGGAGCAGGCCGCCATGGCCGCGGGCGAAAAGGTGTTTCCCCACATTCTGGGCACGGACTCCCTGGGGCGTGACTATGCCGTCCGCGTTATGATGGGCACCCGTGTTTCCCTGTCTGTTGGCCTGCTGGCCAGCGTGCTGGTGCTGCTCATCGGCTCGGTCTACGGCTCTGTTGCCGGCTTTTTGGGCGGCAAGGTAGACCTGTTCATGATGCGTATCGTGGACATCATCTACACCGTGCCGGACCTGCTCATCATCATCCTGCTGGCCTCTACGCTGAAATACCCGCTGCAGTCTCTGGCGGAAAAGCCGGGCTTCGGCTGGATCAACATCATTGGCGTGCCGCTCATCAGTATCCTGATTGTATTCGCTCTTTTGTACTGGGTGGGTATGGCGCGCATCGTGCGCAGCCAGGTGCTCACGCTGAAGGAGAGCGAGTACGTCACCGCCGCCCGCGCTCTTGGCGCCGGCACGGGCCGCATCATCAAAAAGCACATTCTGACGAACTGCATCGGCACGCTCATCGTCACCACCACACTGCAGATCCCTTCGGCCATCTTTACCGAGAGCTTTCTTTCGTTCCTGGGCATCGGCGTTTCCGCGCCCATGCCATCGCTGGGCAGCCTGGCCAGCACGGCCATCGACGGTCTGCAGAGCTATCCGTACCGCCTGTTCGCGCCGGCCATCGCCATCTCCGTCGTCATCCTCAGCTTCAACCTGTTCGGCGACGGCCTGCGCGATGCATTCGACCCGAAGCTGAAAAACTAAACGAAAGGAAGGGACGCACACATGAGTGAATATTTGGTAGACATCAAGGACGAGCGCCTTTCCTTCTTCACCCCCGCGGGCGAAGTGAAGGCTTTGGGCGGCGTGTCCATCCATCTGAAAGAGGGCGAAGTGCTGGGCATCGTGGGCGAGTCCGGTTCGGGCAAATCCGTCACGGCGTACAGCCTGATGGGCCTGACGGCCTATCCCGGCCGCCTGATCGGCGGTACACTGGACTTCAACGGCCATCACATCAACGATATGAGTGAAAAGGAGATGCGCAGGATCCGCGGCAACGAGGTCTCCATCATCTTTCAGGACCCCATGACCAGCCTGAACCCGGTGTACACCATCGGCAACCAGATCCGTGAGGTGATTTTGCTGCACACGGGCAAGTCCAAAAAAGAAGCCAACGAGCGGGCCAAGGAGCTGCTGACGCTCCTGGGCGCCCCGTTTACCACCAACGGCTGAGAGAGGAAGGGAACAAGCTATGGCCAAGAAATCCATGATTAACAAGCAGCAGGCTGAGCCCAAGTTCTCCAGCCGCCGCTACAACCGCTGCAAGATCTGCGGCCGCCCCCACGCCTACCTGCGCAACTACGGCATCTGCCGTATCTGCTTCCGTGAGCTGGCGTACAAGGGTGAGATTCCCGGGGTCAAGAAGGCCTCTTGGTAATTTCATGGTAACTCGTCCAGAGGCGGGAGTTTCGGCTCCCGCCTATGGGCCTGTTATATGGCGCTTGCAAAATTCAGCAAAAAGCGCCGCATTCAGAGACCCCCAGCGAGGGAAAAGGCGGATAACAGGTCTGCGGATGATGCCTAACCGCGGATACCTTTCCGTCTTAACCGAGAAGCGCAGAGCCGTCGTGAGCAGCGGCCCTTTCATTGGGGCCCCATCGAAGCCCAGCGAAGCGGGTTCGATGGGGAGAGGAGAAGCAAGGAAGCGAGCGCAGTTTTCGCTGGAAGCGGAAACGCAGCCGAGCGGACTTTGCTTCGACGAAAGCCGCGCGTCGCGAACAGGCAGAGCGTGACAATTCGGTAATCTTAACAGGAGGTAAAGTCTCATGCAAATCACCGATCCCATTGCGGATATGCTCACCCGCATCCGCAACGCGAACAACGCCAAGCATGACACCGTGGATGTTCCCGCTTCCAACATGAAGAAGGCCATCGCCCAGATTCTGCTGGACGAGGGCTATATCAAGAACTTCCAGACCATCAACGATGGGACCCAGGGCGTCATCCGCATCACTCTGAAGTATATCCAGCCCGGCAAGGAGAAGGTTATCACCAACCTGCGCCGGGTGTCCAAGCCCGGCCTGCGCGTCTACGCCGGCGCTGAGGAGCTGCCCCGGGTGCTCCGCGGCCTGGGCATCGCCATCGTGTCCACGTCCAAGGGCGTCATGACCGACAAGAAGGCCCGGGAGGCCCATGTCGGCGGCGAAGTCCTTGCGTTCGTCTGGTAAGGAGGGTTATAGGAATGTCTAGAATTGGCAGAGCTCCTATCGCCGTTCCCGCCGGCGTGGAGATCAAAATCGAGGACAACAACCTCGTCACCGTGAAGGGCCCCAAGGGCACCCTCACCCAGCAGCTGCACCCCGCCATGACCATCAAGCAGGAGGGCGCTGAGCTGCACGTCACCCGTCCCAACGACCTGAAGGAGAACCGCTCCCTCCACGGCCTGACCCGCACCCTGCTCCACAACATGGTGGTGGGCGTCACCGAGGGCTATAAAAAGACCCTGGATGTCAACGGCGTGGGCTACCGCGTCGCCATGGAGGGCGGCAAGCTGGTGATGAACCTGGGCTATTCCCACCAGGTGATCATGGAGGCCCCCGCGGGCATCACCATCGAGACCCCCAGCGCAAACCAGATTGTCATCTCCGGCTTTGACAAGCAGCTGGTGGGCCAGTTCGCCGCCGAGGTCCGGGAGAAGCGTCCCCCCGAGCCCTATAAGGGTAAAGGCATTAAGTATTCCGACGAGGTCATCCGCCGCAAGGTTGGTAAGACCGGCGTCAAGAAATAATAAGGAGGTGTGCCGATTATGATCAACCGTCCCAATACCAAGGCTCAGCGCCTGCACCGTCATAAGCGCGTTCGCGGCAAGGTGTCCGGCACCCCCGAGCGTCCCCGCCTGAACGTGTTCCGCAGCGAGACCAACATCTACGCCCAGATCATCGACGATACCAAGGGCGTCACCCTGGTCTCCGCGTCCTCCCAGGAGAAGGGCTTCGAGGGCCCCGGCAGCAATTGTGAGGCCGCCAAGAAGGTGGGCGAGGCCATCGCCCAGCGCGCCAAGGACAAGGGCATCGAGGCCGTGGTCTTCGACCGCGGCGGCTACCTGTACCACGGCCGCGTGAAGGCTCTGGCCGAGGGCGCCCGCGAGGGCGGCCTGCAGTTCTAAGGGAGGAGGAAAAAAGAATGGCTCGTTTTGAAAGAGAACCCAAAGAGTTCGTGGAGAAGGTCGTGTACCTGAACCGCGTTTCCAAGACCGTCAAGGGCGGCCGCGTGGCCAAGTTCTCCGCCCTGGTGGTCATCGGCGATGAGAAGGGCAAGGTGGGCTACGGCCTGGGCAAGGCCGCCGAGGTGGCCGAGGCCATCCGCAAGGGCATCGAGGACGCCAAGAAGAACATGGTGAAGATCACCCTGTCCGGCACCACCATCCCCCACGAGGTCATCGGCGAGTTCGGCGCCGGCCGCGTCCTCCTCAAGCCCGCCAGCAAGGGTACCGGCATCATCGCCGGCGGCCCCGTGCGCGCCGTCATGGAGGCCGCGGGCGTGTCCGACATCCGTGCCAAGTGCCTGCGCACCAACAATCCCCAGAACGTGGTGGCCGCCACCATGGAGGGGCTCAAGTCCCTGCGCAGCCCCGCCGAAGTCGCGCGCATCCGCGGCAAGAGCGTGGAAGAGATCTTAGGTTAAGGAGGCTTGCGACAATGGCTAAAACCATCAACATCAAGCTCGTCAAGAGCCTGAACGGCCGTCTGGCCAAGCATAAGGCCACCGCCGAGGCCCTGGGCCTGCGCAAGATCGGCGACACCACCGTGCAGCCCGACAACGAGGCTACCCGGGGCAAGATCGCCCACATCGGTTACCTGCTCCAGGTGACCGAGAACGCCTAATGGAGGTGCTGACCATGAATCTGCATGAACTGTCTCCCGCCCCCGGCTCCACCCAGGTGGGCAAGCGCAAGGGGCGCGGCCCCGGCTCCGGAAACGGCAAGACCGCCGGCCGCGGCCACAAGGGCCAGTGGGCCCGTTCCGGCGGCGGCGTCCGCATCGGGTTTGAGGGCGGCCAGATGCCTCTGGCCCGCCGCCTGCCCAAGCGGGGCTTCAACAACATCTTTGCCAAGCGCCTGGAGGCCATCAACGTCTCCGCCCTGAACAAGTTCGACGACGGCGCCGTGGTCAATGTTTGCGACCTGCTGGAAAAGGGTATTATTTCCAAGTGTGAGTACGGCGTCAAGGTCCTGGGCAACGGGGAATTGACCAAGAAGCTCACGGTCCGGGCTTCCGCGTTCTCCGCCTCTGCCAAGGAGAAGATCGAAAAGGCGGGCGGTACTGCGGAGGTGATCTGAGCATGATTCAGACCATCCGCAACGCCTGGAAGGTGCCCGAGCTGCGCAATAAGCTGATGTTCACCGTGTTCGCCCTGCTCATCTTCCGGGTGGGCTCCGCCATCCCGGTGCCCTTCATCAACACGGAGTTTCTCAGCCAGTATATTTCCAGCCAGTCCGCCAGCATCTTCGGCCTGCTCAACGTGATGAGCGGCGACGCCTTCGCCCAGGCTACGGTGTTCGCCCTGTCCATCCAGCCCTATATCAACAGCTCCATCATCATCCAGCTGCTGACCATCGCCATTCCCGCCCTGGAGCGCCTCCAGAAGGAGGGCGGCGAGGAGGGCAAGAAGAAGCTGGCCGCCATCACCCGTTACGCCACCGTGGCCATCGCCCTGATCCAGGCCTTTGGCTACTACACCTTCATCCGCGCCAACAGCTTTGGCGGTCAGCCCTTGCTCACCGCCCAGGGCGTGTGGCCCGCCTTTGTCATCATCGCCGCTTTCGTGGCCGGCTCCGCCTTCCTCATGTGGCTGGGCGAGCAGATCACCGAGTTCGGCGTGGGCAACGGCATCTCCATCATCCTGTTCGCCGGCATCGTGGGCCGCGTGCCCCATATGGTGTACACCATCTATCTGGGCGTCCTCAACTGGATGAACGGCGAGGTTTACTCCGAGACGAACCAGGTGTCCGTCCTGCATCCCGCCTTCATCCTGCTCATCGCGGCCGGTATGCTGCTGCTGGTGGCCTTCATCGTCTTCATGGACAACTCCGAGCGGCGCATCCCCGTGCAGTACGCCAAGCGGGTGGTGGGCCGGAAGATGTACGGCGGCCAGTCCAGCCACCTGCCCATTAAGGTGAACATGTCCGGCGTTCTGCCCATCATCTTCGCCCAGTCCATCGCGTCTATCCCCGCCACCATCGGTATGTTCGTGCCCTCCGCTCAGACCGAGGGCAGCGGCTGGAACACCTTCCTCAAGGTCTTCGATTCCCGGGGCTGGGTGTACTGCATCGTCTATTTCCTGCTGATCGTCATGTTTAGCTATTTCTACAACACCATCCAGTTCAACCCCGTGGAGGTTGCCAACAACCTGAAGAAGAACGGCGGGTTCGTCCCCGGCTTCCGGCCTGGCAAGCCCACCAGCGACTTCCTCAACAAGGTGGTGTCCCGGGTCACCATGTTCGGTGCGCTCTACCTGGCCGTGGTGGCTCTGCTGCCCACCATCGTGGGCAATATCATGATGGCGGCCGGGAGCAGCGCGGGCCAGAGCCTGGCCATCGGCGGCACCTCCGTCATCATCGTGGTGGGCGTGGCCCTGGAGACCGTCAAGGCCTTGGAGGCCCAGCTCATGATGCGCCACTACAAGGGCTTCCTCGAATAAGCGTGGAGGCAGGACTATGAGACTGATCATGTTTGGCGCCCCCGGCGCCGGTAAGGGCACCCAGGCCGCCATTTTGAGCGAGCGGCTGGACGCGCCCACCATTTCCACAGGCAATATCCTGCGGGCTGCGGTGAAAAACCGCACGCCCGTGGGACTCCAGGCCCAGAGCTACATGGACGCCGGCAAGCTGGTGCCCGACGAGGTGATCATCGGCATCATCGCCGAGCGGCTGGAGGAGGCGGACTGCCAGAAGGGCTATATCCTGGACGGGGTGCCCCGCACCATCGCGCAGGCCGAGGCCTTGGAGAAGGCCGGCGTTCAGTTCGACTGCGTGCTGGACATTGAGGTCCCCGATCAAGAGATCTGCCATCGGATGTACGGGCGGCGCGCCTGCCCGGTGTGCGGAGCCACCTACCACGTGGAGGCCGCGCCCCCCAAAAAGGAGGGCGTGTGCGACCACTGCGGCAACACCCTGACCCTGCGGGAGGATGACAAGCCGGAGACCGTGCTCAGCCGTCTGGAGACCTATCACGGCCAGACCGAGCCCCTCAAAAAGTTCTATGAGGACCGGGGAATTCTCAAGGTGGTGCCCTTCCAGCCCACCATTGAGGCCACCACCCAGGCCATCACGGACATACTGGGTATGTGAGCATGGAACTAATCACGCTGAAATCCCCCAGAGAGCAGGAAGCCATGCGCAGGGCCGGACGGGTCACCGCCCAGGCCCGGGCGCTGGCGGGCAGTATGGTCCGCCCCGGCATTACCACCAAGGAGATCGACGATGCGGTACGCAAGTTTATCCGCAGCAAGGGGGGCCAGCCCTCTTTCCTGGGGTACGGCGGCTTTTCCGGGTCGGCCTGCATCTCAGTGAATCAGGTGGTCATCCACGGCATCCCCTCCCGGCGCGCCGTGCTGAAGGAGGGCGATATCGTCAGCATTGACGTGGGGGCCGTCATCGACGGCTTCCACGGCGACTGTGCCGCCACCTATCCCTGCGGCGACATCTCGGAGGAGGCCCGGCGGCTCATCGACGTCACCCGTCAGAGCTTCTGGGAGGGCTATGAAAAGGCGGCGCCCGGAGGCCGGGTGTCCGACATCTCCCACGCCGTCCAGCTCTATGTGGAAAAGCACGGCTACTCCGTGGTCCGGGATTTCGTGGGCCACGGCGTGGGCAGCAAGCTCCACGAGGCCCCCGAGGTGCCCAACTTCGGCCCCGCCGGACACGGCGCCCGGCTCCAGCCGGGCATGGCCATCGCGGTGGAGCCCATGGTGTGCGCCGGCGACTGGCACGTAAAGGTGCTCAAGGACGGCTGGACCACCGTGACGGTGGACGGCTCCCTGGCGGCCCACTACGAGAACACCATCCTCATCACCGAGGAGGGGCCCGAGATCACCACCGTCACCGAGGACGGCGCCTATGACTGACTACGCAGGTCAGATCGTCCGGGCCGCCGCCGGACGGGACAAGGACGGCTTGTTCTATGTGGTGGGCCGGGACCGGGAGGGACGGTTGCTGCTGTGCGACGGCAAGCGGCGCAGGCTCGCCCGGCCCAAGGCCAAAAAGCCCCGCCATGTGGAGCTGCTGGAGGGGGCCGACCACCCCGCCATTCAAAAGCTGAAGCAGGGAGAAACCCTGTCGGACAAGGCACTGAGACGGGCGCTGGCCGCGTTCCGAGATCAACTGGAGGTATGACGCTTTGGCAAAAGACGACATGATCGAGTTGGAGGGCGTCGTCACCGAGGCCCTGCCTAACACCACTTTCAATGTGGACATTGGAAATGGACACATCATTTTAGCACACATCTCCGGGAAGTTGCGGATGAACTTCATCCGCATCCTGCCCGGTGACAAGGTCACGGTTCAGATGTCGCCCTACGACCTGACCCGGGGCCGGATTACCTGGCGTTCCAAGTAAATATCAACGACCGAGTTTGGAACAGGCTTTTCCCTCAAGGGGCCTTGCCTCCAAGAGGGACCGTAAAGCTCCCGTCCCCCCGCAGGGACAGCGGCCGGAGGCCGCTTGCCCAACCGCGAGCCCAGCGAAGCGGGTCGCGGTTGGAGAGGAGGAGTAGCGGAATGAGCGAGCTTTACCCGATATGGGGTCCCCAAAAGCTGGTCTATAGCTTTTGGGGAGAGGAGGAGCAAGGGAGCGTAATGGGGAATTTCCGAAGGAAATTTCCCATGGAGTGGACTTTGCTCCGACGAAGCGAGGGATATGGAGCTTGCTCCGACGAGGGGCCATTTAAGGCGAGTACAGGAGGTTATTAACATGAAAGTCAGACCGTCTGTCAAGCCCATGTGCGAGAAGTGCAAGATCATCAAGCGCAAGGGCAAGGTCATGGTCATTTGCGAAAACCCCAAGCACAAGCAGAGACAAGGTTAAAGGAGGGGCATAGAGTATGGCACGTATTGCCGGCATTGATCTGCCGAAGGAGAAGCGAGTCGAGATCGGACTCACCTATATTTACGGCATTGGCCGCACCAGCGCGGGTAAGATCCTCAAGGAGGCGGGCATCAACCCCGACACACGGGTGAAGGACCTGACCGACGCCGAGGAGGCCAAGCTGCGTGAGATCATCAGCCACGAGTACACCGTGGAGGGCGACCTGCGCCGCAACGTGGCGATGGACATCAAGCGCCTGACCGAGATCGGCTGCTACCGCGGCGTCCGCCATCGCAAGGGCCTCCCCGTCCGCGGGCAGCGCTCCAAGACCAACGCCCGCACCCGCAAGGGTCCCAAGCGCACCGTGGCCAACAAGAAGAAGTAAGGAGGGATAAGTTCACATGGCTGCTAACAAAAAAGTTATCAAGCGCCGCCGCGAGCGCAAAAACGTGGAGAAGGGTCAGGTGCACATCCGCTCCTCCTTCAACAACACCATGATCACCGTCACCGATATGCAGGGCAACGCCCTGTCCTGGGCTTCCTCCGGCGAGATGGGCTTCCGGGGCTCCCGCAAGTCCACCCCCTTCGCCGCCCAGACCGCCGCTGAGACCGCCGCCAACGCCGCCATCGAGCAGTGCGGCCTGAAGAGCGTCGAGGTGTACGTCAAGGGTCCCGGCCAGGGCCGTGAGGCCGCTATCCGGGCGCTCCAGGCCGTGGGCCTGGAGGTCACCCTCATCAAGGACGTGACCCCCGTACCCCACAACGGCTGCCGTCCGCCCAAGCGCCGCCGCGTCTGATCTGGAAGGAGGAAAACCGATATGGCTAAGAATATGCAGCCCTACCTGAAGCGCTGCCGCACGCTGGGCATCTCCCCCGCCGTCATGGGCGTGAACAAGGAGTCCAACCGGAACCCCGGCCCCCAGCGCCGCCCCAAGAAGAGCGAGTACGCGCTCCAGCTCACCGAGAAGCAGAAGGTCAAATTCGTGTACGGCGTGCTGGAGAAGCAGTTCCGCGCCTACTACGAGAAGGCCGCCCGCATGAAGGGCAACACCGGCGACGAGCTGATGACCCTGCTGGAGCGCCGCCTGGACAACGTGGTGTTCCGCCTGGGCCTGGCCGCCACCCGCCGTGAGGCCCGCCAGCTGGTCAACCACGGGCACTTCACCGTCAACGGCAAGCGGGTGAACATCCCCTCCTACCTGGTGAAGGAGGGCGAGGTCATCGCCGTCTGCGACAAGAGCCGCTCCTCCGCCAAGTTCAAGAAGATCGTGGAGGACGACCGTTTTGTGGCCGCTCCCAAGTGGTTAGAGAAAAATAAGAACGCTCCGCTGGAGGGCAGGGTCATCGCCATGCCCCAGCGGGACGACATCGACTTCGACGTGGCCGTTAACCTCATCGTGGAGTTGTACTCCAAGTAATGCCGCTCCCACGGCAACCGGACGTTCCGCCGCGTGATGACGCGGCAGCGGGTCCGCCTCTCGCGGGCCCGCTCAGTGGGCGCCCGGCAGCTTTCGCCAATGTTAAAGGAGGGTAACACACGAATGGTAGAAATCCAGAAGCCGCGCATCGAATGTATCGAGAATGTTGGCGACGAGTCCTACGGCAAGTACGTGGTCGAACCCCTGGAGCGGGGATATGGCACCACCATTGGCAACTCCCTGCGCCGGATCCTGCTGTCCTCCCTGCCCGGCACGGCGGTCACCGGCATCAAAATCGCCGGCGTGCAGCATGAGTTCTCCGTGATCCCCGGGATCAAGGAGGACGTCACGGAAATCGTGCTCAACATCAAGGGCATTGTGGCCAAGCTGTACAGCGAGGGGGCCAAAACGGTCTACATTGAGGCCGCCGGCGAGGGCGAGGTCACCGCTGGCGACATCAAGACCGACAGCGATGTGGAGATTCTCAACCCCGACCACCACATCGCCACCCTGGGCCCCGAGGCCAGTCTCAACATGGAGCTGACCCTCTCCCAGGGCCGGGGCTATGTCACCGCCGATCGGAACAAGCCCGCCCAGGCCGTCATCGGCCTGATCCCCGTGGACTCCGTCTACACCCCCGTGCGGAAGGTGAACTACTTTGTGGAGAACACCCGCGTAGGCGACGCCACCGACTACGACAAGCTGACCCTGGAGGTCTGGACCAACGGCACCATCTCCGCCCGGGACGCGGTGTCCCTGGGCGCCCGCATCCTGGTGGACCACTTCACCCTGTTTACCGACCTGTCCGAGACCATGGGCTCCAAGGCTACGGTGGTGGAGAAGGCCGAGGCCCAGCGGGACAAGGTGCTGGAGCTGACCATCGAGGAGCTGGACCTGTCCGTGCGGTCCTTTAACTGCTTGAAGCGGGCCAACATCAATACGGTGGAGGACCTGATCTCCAAGACCGAGGACGAGATGATGAAGGTGCGCAATCTGGGCCGCAAATCCCTGGAGGAAGTTATCAACAAGCTGGCCATGATGGGCCTGTCCCTGGCCAGCGACGAAAATCTCTAAAACAGCGCAAAGCGCTGTTTTAGAGCCCCCGCGAAAGCCCGGCGAAGCGGGTCACGCGGTGAGGCACAGCGAAATGAGTGGGCTTTCAGCGAAGCTGGAAGCGAAAAATATGGAGCTTGTGCCGATGAGGCGGTACAGGGGTATGTAACGTTCCTCCCTGTGCACCTGGCGGAGACGCCATGTCTCGGAAACTCCGGGCGTCTGAACGAATTTAACTGACTTCGCCACGCGAGGTCGAAGGAGTGCTTAAAAATGGCTAAGAACCGTAAGCTGGGCCGTCCCAGCGACCAGCGCCGCGCCATGCTGCGCGCCATGACCACCTATCTGCTGGAGAACGGGCAGATCAAGACCACCTACGCCCGCGCGAAGGAGGTCGCTCCCATCGCTGAAAAGATGATCACCCTGGCCAAGAAGAACGACCTGGCCGCCTACCGCCAGGCGCTGTCCTATATCACCAAGGAGAGCGTGGCCAACAAGCTGTTCCACGAGATCGCCCCCAAGTACGCCGACCGCAGCGGCGGCTACACCCGGGTGCTGAAGATGGGCCCCCGCCGCGGCGACGCCGCCGAGATGGCCATCATCCAGCTGGTTTGAGTTCCGTTTTCTCGAGAGAAAAAGGAGCCAAAAAGAGCTTTTCATTCGCTTCTAACCGTGACGGTAGCTTTACGCTCCCACACGGCGACGAACGAGGCAGGCCCTCCGCCGGATTGGCGGGGGGCTTTTGCTGTGCGGGGGAGTTTTTGTATTAAAATCTGCTGTAAAACCCGGTGATTCATGGGGATTTACCCATTGACTTTAGCACTGAAATGTGATAATATCCCTTCATCATCAAGTGAATACCGTCTGATAGAGGCGCGGACGCCATGCGTACCGCGGAGCAAGGCCAGGCAGCCGCTCCGCGGGAGAGGGACGAGCCGCCGAAGGTGCAAGGGCCTGCCTGGGCCCCCATCCTGGGCCGTGGGAGAACATCCCCCGGACTGTCACGAATTGTGGAGCGCTATCAATTCACTGCCCTGTTTTGCGGGCGGCGGGTTTGCCTATTGCGGACGCTCCACACTGGAGCGCCCGTTTTTTGTGGTCAGGCGGTACACTTGCAGAGAGGAAATGAGAAAATGAGAACGAGAAGAAACCGTCTGGGCCTGATGGCCCTGCTGGTGATGATGGTCTTCGCCCTGACCACCTCCGCCTTTGCCGCCTCGGAGGATCCCACCGAGCTCACCGGCACCAAGTACATTGAGTGCCCCGACTGCGGCGCCCTGGGCGTGTCGCTGTCCGACGACGGCCAGGCCGTCCCCTGTGAGACCTGCGCCGACAGCGAATACCCGGGCTACATCCAATCCCCCAGCCGCTACTTTAACACCCCCCTGTCCCTGCTCCCTCCCGTCATTGCCATCGCCCTGGCCCTCATCACCAAGGAGGTATACTCCTCCCTCTTCGTGGGTATTCTGGTGGGCGGCTTGCTGTACTCCAATTTCAGCTTTGAGGGTACGGTCCTCCATGCGTTCCAGGACGGCATCGTGGCCTCCCTGTCCGACGGATACAACGTGGGCATCCTCATCTTCCTGGTCATCCTGGGGGCCATTGTGTCCATGATGAACAAGGCCGGCGGCTCCGCAGCCTTCGGCCGCTGGGCTCAGAAAAACATCAAGACCAGGGCCGGGGCTCAGCTGTCCTCCATCGTGCTGGGCTGCCTCATCTTCATCGACGATTACTTCAACTGCCTCACCGTGGGTTCCGTTATGCGGCCTATCACCGACAAGCACAACGTCTCCCGGGCCAAGCTGGCCTACCTGATCGACGCCACCGCCGCCCCCGTCTGCATCATCGCCCCTATTTCCTCCTGGGCCGCCGCCGTGGCCGCCTTCGCCGAGGACGGCCAGGGCCTCAACCTGTTCATCCGGGCCATCCCCTACAACTTCTACGCCCTGCTCACCATCGTGATGATGGTGGGGCTGGTGATCCTCAACGTGGACTTCGGCCCCATGGCCAAGCATGAGAAAAACGCCGTCGAGAACAACGACCTGTTCTCCGGCTCCAACCCCTACGCCATGATGGACAGCGAGATCGACGAATCCAAGGGCTCCGTGCTGGACCTGGTCCTCCCCATCGTGGTGCTGGTGGCGGCCTGCGTCATCGGCATGATCTACTCCGGCAACTTCTTCCTGGCGGGCGATGAGGGCTACCATAACTTCATCGTGGCCTTCTCCAACTCCGACGCCTCCGTGGGCCTCATGCTGGGCTCCGCCTTTGGGCTGGTATTCGCCATCATCTACTACCTCATCCGCCGCTCCATGGCCTTCCGGGAGCTGATGGGCTGCATCCCCGAGGGCTTCAAGGCCATGGTGCCCGCCATCCTCATCCTAACCTTCGCCTGGTCCCTCAAGGGCATGACCGACTCCCTGGGCGCCAAGTACTTCGTCCGCGACTTCGTCCGCTCCGCCTCCGGCATCCAGGTCCTGCTGCCCGTCATCGTCTTTGCCGTGGGCTGCTTGCTGGCCTTTGCCACCGGCACTTCCTGGGGTACCTTCGGCATTCTCATTCCCATCGTCCAGAACGTCTTCTCCATGGACAACCCCCTGGCCATCATCTGCATCTCCGCCTGCATGGCCGGCGCCGTGTGCGGCGATCACTGCTCCCCCATCTCCGATACCACCATCATGGCCTCCGCCGGGGCCCAGTGCGACCACGTCAGCCACGTGTCCACCCAGCTGCCCTACGCCATCTCCTGCGCCGTCATCTCCGGCGTCAGCTACATCATCGCCGGGGTGCTGGCCTTCGCGGGAGCCCCGGGGATCATCGCCCTGCCCATCGGCGTGGCCCTCGTGCTGGGCTTCCTGTTCGTCATGAAGCGGCAGAACGCCTGAAACACCGCCCCTGCGGGTACAACGTTGCACCAAAGGGCCTTCCCCGTCTCCGGGGAAGGCCCTTCTCTTGCCGCCGTTGCCCCGGAACAGGCAACACCCGGCCCCTTATCCCTCCCTGATGGGAGGGATAAAATTATGCAACACACAGAAAAACGAAACTTCAACATCATTGAGACCTCGGACGCCTTTTCCCCGGAGGCGCTCAACGAAAACACGCGGAAGTTTGAGGCCGCGCTGGACGCCGCGCAAGCGGACACCCAGGCGGTTCGGTCGGAGGCCGCCGCCGCCCTTTCCGCCGAGGCCGCGGCCCGGTCCGCGGCTGACGCGGCTCTGAGCCAGCGGGTGACAGTGCTGGAAGGGTTCAAATTCGCCCAGGGAACTGTCACACTGGATGAAAATGACACCACGGTTCAGTTGGGGTTCACCCCTGTGGCGGTCTTTATCCGCCACTATGACTTCACCCGGCTTTTTTCCGCTATGACGGTAGCGGGCGCACCGACCACCGCGCTGTGGATCGTAGAAAACGGCTTCGCGGCAAAAAGCCTTCACTACTCCAATGGTACCACCGCCTTTTTCTCAGGTCAGTATTGCTATATCGCCTTCGGCACGCCCTAATGAGTGGAATAGGAAAGGCCCCCCGGAAATTCCGGGGGGCCTTTTTTGCTGGGTAGTTGACCTTGGCAGATCACATTGTGGCTGTGATTAGCTCCGGGTCAGGCGGGCGCTGCCCTGAGCCACCACGTCGCCATTGGCGTTGTAGTAGGTCAGCGTCACGTCATAGGTGGTCTCGGTGGGGATATTGCTGTAAGTGAAGCTGAGGGTCTTGGAAGCATTACTGCCCAAGTCACAGCTGTTGTCCGAGTAAGTGTTGGTGTACACGGTCGCGCCATTGAGGTTCTTGACCTCAAACTTGACGCTGCTGTAGTTGCCAGCGCCACCCTGAGTCAGGCCGCCAGCGATGCTGGTAATCGCATCCACGCTCCAACCGCCAACAGTGTGGCCAAGGTTGCTCAGGGCCACATCGCCCAGATAGGCGCTGGTCCCCGGCGGGGTCACGGTGGGCTGGGTGGTCACGTAGATCTCCACCACCGCGTTGATGTTGCTGGGCTCAAAGACGATGGTCACGTCGTTCAGCCACTGCACGGAGGCGTTGGGATCCAGGTAATCCAGGTTGCCCACGATCTTGGTGGCGCCGGTGATGGTGTAGGTCGCCCGAGGAGTACCGCTAGCAACCGTGTTGCTGCTGTCATACACCTTGATCGTGCGAGTGATGCGGTCATACCGCACGTCGCAGCCGGTAGCAACGCCATTGGCATCGGTGTTGAGGTCGTTGTACCAGACAGCCTGAGTGTTGGCGGTGTAAGAGTTGTTACCCGCAACACCAGCAACGAAGGCCACATTGCCGGGATAGGCACCGTTGACCGGAGCGGTCTCGACCGTAGTCACGATGGTCCCGGTGAGCCTGCCAGACTCCCAGAGCAGTTCCTCAACGGGAGTATGCGAACCATCGTTGAGGCCCATCAGGTTGATCACGCTGGTGCCGCTGAGCTGCACCGCGAACAGACGGCCGTTGTAGCCATCCCGCAGGCTGGTCAGGATACGGTTGAACATATTCTGATTGCCGAAGGTCAGAGTGGTGGCCTCGCCGTTCAGGTAGCCGCTCATGGTGCCGTTGGTGCCGTTCCACTGAGCGCCGCCGCCGTTGTAGTAGAACAGGCCGTAGGCCAGATCGTTCTGGAAGGTGCCGGTGACGTACAGGTACTCGGCGCGGCCGTCGCCATCAGTCTCGGCCCAGTCGACTTCCTGCTCCTTATCGGTCTCAGAGTTCTTCAGGACCAGATCGCCGGGCAGGGCGCTCACGCCGTTGTAGCAGGCGATCGTGCCGGTGCTGGGATTGCGCACCATGATCTGGGTGTCGTTGTCCACCCAAACCACGTTGTTGGTGTGGTTGTCGTCCAGGGTCACATAGCCCAGGTTCTTGTACAGCACATTCTGGGTGGCGCTGTAGGTAGTGCTCACCAGAGCGTTGTTATGGCCCGCGAAGTTGGCCATGTTGTTGTTCGTGCCGTTACCAGCCACCTCAATGGCGGTGACAGTGCCGTTGGCATTGGTCACGAACTTGAACATGTTGTCGCCAATGACGCCGTAGGTATTGTCGCGGGGATTATTCCAGTTGTTGCTGTCGTTGGCCGAGTTGATGCTGGCCACGGGAGCCACGTGCAGGTAGCCGTACGTGCCGCTGCCGCTGGTGACAGTGCGCTCAGAGGCGCGCATGACACTGGCGCTGGTCTGGTTGTAGTCGTAGATGGGAACCAGGTTGATAATCTCAGTCGTATCCAGTGCGGAGGACGGGAAAGTGGCAAGCTTGTGGCCGCCCAGCAGCTTGGCGCCCTGAGCGCCCACCAGGAAGTTGCCGATGACCATGGTGGTCTCCTCGCCGTCAGCCAGCGTCACCTTGGCATACACCTTGGCGGTGCCGTCAGTGTCGCTGTCGCCCTGGCCGAAGGAGGACCACAGGCTGGTGATCACGCCGTACTGCACGGTGTTGGGCAGGGTGTCGACGCCGATGATGTTGCCGTACTGATCCTTGTACCAGGCCCAGTCGGAGGTGGTGTTCGTACCCGCCTCGTCCTTATACAGGAGCATGGCGTCGGGGGTATCGGTGCCGCCCACGTTGTGCTTGTTCTGGTTGTAGTACACCACGGTCTGCTTGGCGATGGTGGGCTCAGACTTGCCCACGATCTGGACGTTGGTGTCCACAGTCAGGTTATGGTTGGTGTAGTCGGCCCAGTTAGTCTTGACACCATTAGCCTTCAGAGTGGCCAGCATGGCGTTGTCCTCGAAAGCGGCCTTGTTCTGAGCCTCATCCAAATCAGCGCCGCTAAAGGTCAAAGAGGAATGGTCCTTATTGCCGTTGGAGGGAGCGGCGGGGAACTGCTTCAGGGTGTAAGCGTTCAGCAGGAGCATGTCGCCCACGCTGTACTCCCAGTTGGAGGCGTCGCTGTTCTTCTTGGAGATGGTCTTGGCGGTGCCCTTGTTGGCCGCAGTGCTGCCCTGAGCGGCAAACTGGCCGTTGGTGCTGTTGATGCCGTCATAGACCACCATGTCCAGCTTGGCGGGAACGATCACGTGGCCCGCAGCGTCCAGAGTGGCGGGAGTCACCTTGGTGACCTTGGCCAGATAGGTGTCGATCATAACCACGCGGTGATCGTCGTGATCATCGGAGGGAGCGTAGACCTCGGTCAGACGGCCCTGGCCGCCCACGTTGGTCACGGTGTCGGTAGCCACCACGTGGTAGCTGTCGGTGATGGGGGTCTTGTCGTTCACGTACAGGGTGAAGTCCCGTGTAGTGGTGATGCCGTAGTCATGAGACAGGTCGCACTCCTTCACCGCGGTGGTGTAGGTCAGCTTGGGGGTCTCAGTGATGGTGGCAACCACCTTGCTGCTGCTGAAGGAAGCGCCGTAGATGGGCTTGTTGGTCTGGGTATTCACGCCAGTCTTGACGCCGTCCTTCACCCAGTAGTAGCCGGGACGGCCCCACATGTCAACAACGGCGCTGTCCGGGGTGTGACGCCACAGGCCGAAGTTCTTCTGGCCCAGGGTGGGGTTGAACTCGGTGGCGGTCACGCTGATCTTATCGTTGTAAGACAGCGCGGGGGTGTAGGTCACGGTGGGAACCAGAACCATGGTCTGGAAAGCCAGGTCGGCCACCACGTCGCGGCGGGCCGCCATGGTCAGGGTGTGCTCGAAGTTGGCGCTCTTCACGTTGTTGATCACGCCCAGCTCCTTGGAGAGGGAGGCCACATTGACCTGCCACTGGGGACCGGTGAACTCGTTGGTCTTGCCGTAGCCCACAACGCGCAGCAGCATGGCCAGCATCTCATAGCCGGTCACCTTCAGGTAGGGGCTGAAGGTGGTGGGGCTGGTGCCCTTGATGTAACCGGCGTTCTGGCAGTAGCCGACATAGCCGGCGAACCAGTCGTCCTTGTTCACATCAGAGAAGGTGCCATAGTCGGAATACAGCTTCTCCTGGGTGCCCGCCACGTCCTGAGTGGCGATGCGGTAGATGATGGCGGCCGCCTCGGCACGGGTGATGGTGTCGGCGGGGCGGAAGCCCTTCTCGTCGCCCTGGAAAACCTTCAGGCCGGTCAGGACACGCACGGCCTCGTCGAACTCAGCCGTGATGCTGTCCGTATCCGGGTAGTCCTTGTAGTCGACGGCGGAAGCGCTCAGCATCAGGCTGAACGCCATGACCATCGCCAGGACCAGCGCGAGAAGCTTCTTCAAGTTTCTCATTGGATAGTTTCCTCCTTGTTTGTTTTCACCAAATTTTCGTCACTTTTCGGCAAAATTAGACCGGCCAGGATAAGCCATCCTCTCCGCCGAGCAGTTCCGTCCATCAGGCTAAACGCATCATAACACCGGGCACGGACAAAGTCAATGGGTCAAGCTCAAGTGTAACACAACTGTAATATTGGCTGGAGTTGCCTATTTTGGTGCAAACAGTGGGATACAACATCCTCACGCCCCAAAAAGATTCCTCGCTATATATAGTGGTATACAGGGGGTGGGGGGAGTGACTTCATCGAGCTGCAAAACGGGAAAAAATCCAATGATAAATATTATAATGGAATAAAATCGAGTAGTCAAGGGGGGGCAGGCTGGCGGGGGGACGGGGCATGGCAAGCCGGTTTCGGGTGGGCTCACGGGGATAAAACCTCCTGTGGAGGGTGTGCTGAAAGTGCCGGATCGGGCGCTGGGAGGGTGCGGAGCCGGATTTTGGGCGGCTTTACGGGATGGCTTATCCCGTGCTCTGTGCCGAAAAAGTTCTCGAAAAATGGCGAAATTAGACAAGGAGGAAACTATCCAATGAGAAACTTGAAGAAGCTTCTCGCGCTCACGCTTGCGATGGTGATGGCTTTCAGCATGATGCTGACCGCCAGCGCCGCCGTCAAGTATGACGACTACCAGGATAAGGACAGCATCACGGCTGAGTTTACCGAAGCCGTCCAGGTGCTGACCGGCCTGGAAGTCATGCAGGGCGACGAGAAGGACGGTGTGAAGGGCTTCCGCCCCAGTGACAAGATCACCCGCGCTGAGGCGGCGGCTGTGATCTACCGCGCCGTCACTGGCGACGTGACCAACAAGCAGAACGACCTGTACAAGGACTACGGCACCTTCACCGACGTAAAGTCCGACGACTGGTTCGCCGGCTATGTGGGCTACTGCCAGAACGCCGGTTACATCAAGGGCACCACCCCCACCACCTTCAACCCCTACGGGCAGGTGACCGGGTATGAGGTCCTGGCCATGATCCTGCGGGCCGTCGGCTACGGCAAGAACGACGAGTTCACCGGCAGCTCCTGGCAGGTCAACGTGGCCGCCCTGGCCCGTCAGCTGGGCGTGACCCGCAACGTCACTGCCGCTCACATGGAGCAGACCCTGAACATGGCCGCTCCCCGTGAGGTGGTGGCCGACCTGGTGTTCATGACCATCGCCACCGTCCCCACCGTGACCTACACCCCCGCCCTTGCTTACAACGATAAGCAGAGCATCGCGGGTTCGGACAGCACCATCTATAACGTGACCCTGGGCCAGCAGGTGTTCGGCCTGTTCCATGACACCGCCTGGCAGGTCATCGACCGTTGGGGCAACCCCGGTTACCGCTGGTACAAGAACGGCGCTTGGAACGGCACCACCGTAACCCGCGTCAGCGACGGCAAGGGCTACATGGTCCCCGCCAACCACCCCGTCTATATCGCCAGCACCACTGTCCGCAGCACTGTAGCCACCATCGCCCAGATCCCCGACTATGAGACCACCGAGCAGGTCCACGAGTGCGACGTGGCCGCCGCCCTGGGCTTTGGCGACGATGAGCTCTTCAAGCTGTACGTCAACGGCGACAACGACCTGCGCACCGCCGCTGCTGGCGTCAACCCCATCACCACCACTTATAAGGTTGTGGCCACCGACACCACCACCAAGGTGGGCGGTCAGGGCCGTCTGACCAAGTTCTACTACGAGATGGAGAACCCCTGGTTCACCGATGACGCCGGCACCAACGACATGGTCGCCACCATGGTCGACACCATGCTGGCCAAGGTCACCGGCAAGGCCGACGCCAAGCTGGACGCCGCCGATCACGTGATCACCCCCGCCAAGCTGGACGTGACCATCTGGGACGGCGCTCAGAAGAGTGCGGAGGAGTCCGACACCAACGCCGTGTCCATCCGTACCATCTCCAAGCCCAGCAACAGCAAGGAGAACTGGACCGACTACAGCGTGGGCGACTACATCCTGATCAACGCCTACACCGACAAGGCCACCGCCAAGGCCCACAACACGGCCGCTACCCTGGAGGAGGCCGCCTTCGAGACCAATAAGGTCATCGGCGACAGTACTGCCGGCTATACCGGCGACACCCTGGTGCAGGGCACCACCGCCTGGGTGCTGCAGAAGTCTGACTCCGTCACCGGCAAGCAGACCACCATCTACTGGAACCAGAACAAGCACGCCGTGGACGGCCAGGGCGACCTGAACGACCAGCTGACCCTGTTCCTGGACAAGGCCGGCACCACTACCGGCACCACCTACCGCTGGTTCAAGGACCAGTACGGCAACCTGATCGGCATCGGTGACGCGGGCTCCGTGAACTTCGGCGTTATCACCAGCATCTACGCCGCTTACGGCCAGGGCGAGACCGACACCGACGGCACCGCCAAGGCCATCGCCACCGTGCGGTACGCCGACGGCAGCACCGGCACCCTCACCATCAACCGCTTCCTGGCCAGCCATAACGGCACCGTTGAGAATGGCCGTTGGAACCAAGCGTACACGGTTGCTTACAGCTCTACTGAGCCGGCCGTCAGAGGCACTGATGTGTTGAACGGCGCTGCCGGCGCCAACACCGTGGACCTGCGCCCCGTGTACGACACCCAGGGCCACGCCCCGCTGAGCGCAAGCACGAACGGCACTTCCGGTGACAAGCGCGCCGAGGACGGCGGCCTGCTGTGGATGGCCCCCGTGGCCGCTACCAACGCCAACTCCCACAATGGTGTTGGAGTCGATCACCCCAGCGACGTGTACGGCATCCTGTACGACAACATGTGGAAGTTCGAGGCTGCTGACGATAACTCCGTGGTGGCCATCGAAGTGGCCGGCGGCGTGAATGCCTCTACCAATCAGCCCGTGACCAACAGCGGCGCTTGGAACGGCCTGGCCCACCTGAAGGTGAATGACACCAACGGCGGCATGCTGTACAAGAGCAGCGGCTGGCTGACCACTAATGTGAATAACGGTTATGACGCCAACACCAACGTGTGGGCGGACAATGAGACCATGATCCTGGTGCGCAACAACGCCAACGGCGTCACCGCCTACACCCTGGACACCCTGCCCGGCAACGTGACCCTGTACGAGAACAGCGAGGTTGACTGGGCCGACACCGACGGCGATGGCCGCGCTGAGTACCTGTACGTCCGCGGCTCCATCGAGGGCGTGGTCACCTATGGCCTGTTCTACTACGGCGGCGGCGCGGCTCAGTGGAGCGCCAACGGCGGCACCATCGCTGGCTACCTGAACGGCGAGGCCACCACCGTGACCTTCCCCGCCGGCATGAAGGCTGGCTTCGACGCCATCGCTCAGAGCTACGGCACCTATGCCGCCCACCTGTTCGCCCTCCAGATGACCAACGGCGCGGTGAGCAGCGTGATGACCGGCCACAGCGTGAAGGATATCACCACTGACGATATCTACCTGCTGGGCGACGATGCTGGCGTGAGCACTGATAATGATAAGTTCGGTGACACCGGCAGCGCCTACTCCATCAAGCAAATCCAGACCCCTGGTGGCGTCAAATTCGAGCCCGGCGCGAACAACGCCAAGTGGGGCAACCCCTACACCGACTACACCGGCGCCATGTTCCTGGATGATAGCCGTATGTCCAGCACCGCCACTGTCTCCTATGTGCGGGACAACCAGGGCAATAAGATCGTCTATGAGAATACCGCTTCCCCTGCTACGAAGAGCACCTACTATCTGTCCCCGAACTGCAAGGTGATCGGTGACCTGGATTGGCTGAACATGACCGACCGCACCAACTATGTGACCATCGTCATGGAGAATGCCAACAGCTTCGGCAGCACCTTCGGCGCTGTGGTGACGGAGATCTACATCGACTCCAACATCACGCCGAATCCCGGCACGACCACATGGGCCCTGAATCTGGAGAGTATGCGCGTGGTCCACAACACCACAACTAACACCATGGATCTGGCGATTCACGTGTACGTCCAGAACTGGAACGGCTTCAACCCCAATGTCATTGACGGTGCCACCGTGACTCTGAGGAACGTCAATACCGACAGCATGATTCTGAGGGGGACTCCCGTTACGAACGGTGTGGCCGGTGGTGTTATCACGGACGATTCGGCGTGGGGCAGCGGAAAGACTGGTCACTATGTGATCACTGTGCCCGGCGCGGGCGCCACCCTCAGCAGCGCCGCTGGCCAGTCCTACGACAGCACGGTCACGCTGACCCTCTCTGACAATGTGACTGGTACTGCCCACACCTTCATCGGCACCTTTACCAACCACGGCATCCTGTAAGACAGCGCAAAACCCCAATAAGACCTAAAAAGGCCCCCCGGGATTTCCCGGGGGGCTTTTTTGCGGTTCAGGCGAAGGCAACGTAGACGCTGGCTGTAACCGTACTGAACCAGAACCCCGTGTCCTCAATGATAATAGAGCCGGTGGCACACTGGGGGATATCGACACCCAACGCGGAGTTCAGCTTGTCCTTGTCGTGGACCAAGACCACCTTGGGCCGGAATCCCACCTCAATGAACTGCCTGTCCATGCTGCCGCTGAAGAAGCCGACGGCGAGGCGGTGGCCCTCCAGCGCCGTAACCCGCTGGTCCAGCCCCACCATGGGGCCCTCCATCTTCTCCATCAGCACGTCCTCGATTTTCTGCGTGTTGGCGTTGAGCCCCTCCGGCGAAAAGGGGTCGGAGCTCTCGATCAGGTTCAGCTTGTACTTTTGTGTCTGTTGCATATTTTTATCCCTCCCACCAGGGAGGGATAAGGGGCCGGGTGTTGCCTGTTCCGGGGCAACGGCGGCAAGAGAAAGGCTTTCCCTGTCTCCGGGGAAGGCATTTCTGTGCAACGTTGTACGGTCTCCGGCGGTGTTTGCTTCATGCGTCTTATCCCCGCGCCTTTCATTTAAATTATCCGGGGATGCCCGGCTGTCAGCCTGGCATAACTCCACCACCCACCCACTTTGCAAACATTTTGATATTTCAAGCAAAGCTCTGATATATTGCACAACAACGTTTTGATAAAATCAAAACTACTATATGAATTGCCCAATGCTGGAGGCGGATTTGAGAGAATGAATATGATACGACCAGACAGCCGGCCCATTCGATTCCTGACCAAGCTGTGTGATTTGATTATCCTGAACCTGATTTTTCTTTTGACCGGCGCCACTGTGGTCTTTTCCGGCACAGGGCTCACAGCCCTTTATTCCGTCACGCTGAAAATGGTCCGGGGGAAGGAGTATGTCCCCCTCAGGGGATTTCTCCGGGCGGCCCGCAAAAATTTCATCCCGTCGGTTCCCGCCACCCTCCTCCTCTTTTTGGATGGGACGCTGACGGCGTACCTATGCCATGTACTCTATGCGGACGACCTGCTCATCCCGCCGGAGCTGTTCATTCTGCTGGCCATGGCGGCCATCCTGCTCACAGCGGTGCTGAGCTGGCTGTTTCCCCTGCTGGCCGGCTTTGAAAACACCTTTCCCCGCCATCTGGCCAACGCGGCCAGACTGGCCCTGGCCAATCTACCCGTCACCTGTCTGGCAACCCTGATCAACCTGCTCCCGCTGGCGCTCGCCCTGCTGTTCCCCGCGCTGCTGGGGCAGCTCGCCGCGTTCTGGATGCTGGTGGGACTGGCGGCGGGGGCCTTTGTAAACTCATTTTATCTGGCCCGGATCTTTGACGGGAAGGGAGGCTGAACGCCATGGAAAAAACCCTGTCCTACCAGGGCTACCGCCTGGTATTTGAGGACGATTTCGATGGCCCGGCGCTGGACCGAACCTGCTGGAACGTGGAGCTCCACCCGCCTGGCTGGGTCAACGAGGAGCTTCAGTCCTACGTGGACGACGGGGAGACCGTCCGGGTGGAGGGGGGAAATCTGCTTCTCCGGGCGGTAAAGAAGGTGGACGGGGACGGACGGGCGTCCTACACCTCCGGGCGGGTGTCCACCCAGTGGAAGCGTGATTTCACCTGCGGCATTTTTGAGGCCCGCTTGCGGGTCCCCCAGGGCAGGGGATTTCTGCCCGCTTTCTGGCTGATGACCACCGATGAGCAGCGGTACGGCCAGTGGCCGGTGTGCGGGGAGATCGACATTATGGAGGTGCTGGGGCACCAGGTAGAAAAGAACCACGGCACGCTCCACTACGGCCTGCCCCATGAGCAGGTCCAGGGGACGGTGACATTGGAGGCGGGGGACTTCTCCCGAGAGTTCCACGACTTCGCCGTGAAGTGGGAGCCCGGCCTCATCCGCTGGTATCTGGACGGGGCGGAGTTCTTCCGGGCGGAGCGCTGGTTTTCCGCCGGGGCGGACGGAGAGAAAAAGCCCTTCCCCGCCCCCTTTGACCACGACATGCACCTCATCCTGAATCTGGCGGTGGGCGGCAGCTGGGTGGGCGGTCCCGACGAGACCACCGACTTTCAAAACGCCGTATTTGCCGTGGACCGTGTGCGGGTCTTTCAAATTATAGACGGAGGTGAACCCCATGGACAACATTCAATTTTTGGATGACAGCGGCGCGTTCTGGCTCAATAACCCGGAGGGGATCGGCGGGCTGTACTTCCCCCTGGCCGGCGAGAAGGGGCTGAAAAGCGCCGTCGCCCCCAACCTGGGCGGGGACTGCAAGCTGGACCAGGAGGGCTTTCTGCTGGAGCCGGCGGGCGTGGAGGATCTCCACAACCGCCGGGGCACCCGGAATTTTTGGTGCGTCACGGAGAAGGGCTGCTGGTCGGCCACCGGCGTGTCCGCCCGGCAGGAGGCCGGCCGCTTCACCCCGGAGCAGGACAAGAACACCCTGACCGCCGCGTTCATGCGGCACAGCCTGCACAGGGAATCAAGCGTCTTTGGCCTGCGGGCCCAGATCACCTCCTTCATCCCCTGGGACGAGAATGTGGAGGTGACGGCGGTCCGGCTCACCAACACCAGCGCCGCCTCCCAGAGGGTGACGGCTATCGCGGCAATTCCCATCTACGGCAGGAGCGCCGACAACCTCCGGGACCACCGAAACGTGACCTCCATGCTCCACCGTATCCGCACCACCCAATACGGGGTGCTGGTAAAGCCCACCATGTCTTTCGACGAAAAGGGTCACCGGGAGAACCGCCGCATCTACTATGTGCTGGGCTCGGCGGGGGAGGGCACGGTTCCCGCCGCTTTTTATCCCACTGTGGAGGGCTTTATCGGCGAAGGCGGAAGTTTCCTCAAGCCCCGGGCGGTGTACGAGAACGCCCCGGGGGCGCCAGCCGGGGTCCGCGTGGATGGCCGGGAGGCCATGGGCGGGCTGCGTTTCCCAACCGTTACCCTGGGACCGGGGGAGACGGCTCAATACACCGTCCTGCTGGGGGCGTCGGAGGACGAGGCGGATATTGAGCGCCTCCGCGCCGCCCTGTCCACGCCGGAGCAGGTACAGGCGGCCCTGAGGCGCACAGAGGCATACTGGCAGCAAAAGGTGAACGTACGCTGTCACACCGGGGATGAGCGGTTTGAGCTCCTCATGCGCTGGGTCAGTTTTCAGCCCCTCCTGCGGCGCATTTACGGCTGCTCCTTCCTGCCCCACCACGACTATGGCCGGGGTGGCCGGGGCTGGCGGGACCTGTGGCAGGACTGCCTGTCCCTGCTGCTCATGGACCCCTCGGGAGTGGGCGAAATGGTAAAGGCCAACTTCGGCGGGGTGCGGGTGGACGGCACCAACGCCACCATCATCGGAGACGGCCTGGGTAGCTTTGTGGCCGACCGCAACGGCATCGCCCGGGTGTGGATGGACCACGCCCTGTGGCCGCTGATGACCGCCAAGCTGTACATCGACCAGACCGGGGACTACGACATACTCAACGCCCAGGCCCCCTATTTCAAGGACCCCCAGGCCCTTCGGGGAACGGGCCGGGACCGGGACTGGACGCAGGAGTATGGAAACCGCCAGCGGACCCGGTCCGGCATGGTGTACGTGGGCAGCGTATTGGAGCATCTGCTCATCCAGCACCTGACCGCTTTCTACGAGGTGGGGGAGCACAACATTTTCCGCCTGCGGGGGGCGGACTGGAACGACGCGCTGGACATGGCCCCGGAGCGGGGGGAGAGCGTTGCCTTCACCTGCGCCTACGGGGGTAACCTACGGGAGCTGGCGGCGCTGCTGCGGGAGCTGGCGGCGCGTGGCCAGGAGAGCGCCGCCCTGCTGGAGGAGATCCAGGAGCTGTTGGGGGCGACCCCCCGGGAGTACGGAGACGCGGAGGGGAAAAAGAGCCGCTTGGACCGCTACGTCCGCCGGTGCGGCCACAATGTCAGCGGCAATACCGTGGACGTCCCCCTGATCCGGCTGGCGGAGGACCTGGAGGGCAAAGCGGACTGGCTCATGGCCCATGTCCGCGCCCAGGAGTGGATTGCCGACGGGCAGGACGGCTGGTTCAACAGCTACTATGACGACAGCGGACGGCCCCTGGAGGGCGTCGCCGAAAACGGTGCGCGGATGATGCTCACCGGGCAGGTATTCGCCATCATGAGCGGCACGGCGACGGACGAACAGGTGGGGGCCATCGTCCGCAGCGCAGACAAATACCTCTACAAAAGGGAAATCGGCGGCTACCGGCTGAACACCGACTTCCACGAGCTGAAGTTCGATATGGGCCGGATGTTCGGCTTCGCCTATGGGGAGAAGGAGAACGGCGCGGTATTCTCCCACATGGCGGTGATGTACGCCAACGCCCTCTACCGCAGGGGCTTCGCCCAGGAGGGGTACAAGGCCCTCCGGGCCCTGGCGGACGCGGCGCTGAATTTTGAGAAGAGCAGGATCTACCCCGGCATCCCGGAGTACTTCAACGCCGACGGCCGGGGAATGTACCATTACCTCACCGGCGCGGCCAGCTGGTACATGATGACGGTGATCACCCAGGCCTTCGGCGTCCGGGGGGAGGGCGGAAACCTGATCGTGGAGCCCAAGCTGGTGCGGGAGCAGTTCGGCCCCGACCGCGCCGCCGCCATCCGCCTCTCCTTCGCCGGGAAGGAATTTCGCGTGGCGGTGTTCAACCCCTCCGGCCTGGAGTTCGGCCAGTACCGCATAGCCAGAGCGTATCTGCTCAGTCCGGCATATGAGCAGGCGCGGGATGTGCCCGCTGCAGGCGGCAGGGCGGTGCTCCGCCGGGAGGAGCTTCTTCATCTGCCGGAGCAGGGAAATACGCTCCAAGTCGAGCTGGCATGATTTGAGAAAGAGGTGTTTGCCATGCAGTACGGATATTTTGACGACCGGGCCAGAGAATACGTCATCACCCGGCCCGACACCCCGGCCCCCTGGGCCAACTACCTGGGCTCGCCGGAGTACGGCGCTCTGATCTCCAACAACGCGGGGGGCTACAGCTTCGTGAAGTCCGGGGCCAATGGCCGCATCCTGCGCTATGTGTTCAATCAGTTCGACCAGCCCGGGCGGTACATCTACCTGCGGGACAACGACTCCGGGGATATCTGGTCCGCCTCCTGGCAGCCGGCGGGCCGGGAGCTGGACGCCTGCCGGTACCAGTGCCGCCACGGGCTGGGCTACACCAAAATGCTGGCGGAGGTGGGCGGCGTCCGCAGCGAGGCGGTGTACTATGTTCCTCTGGACGCCGCCCACGAGGTGTGGGCGCTGACGGTGACCAACCGCTCGGAAAAGCGCCGGGAACTGACCCTGACGGGCTATGCCGAGTTCACCAGCAGCGGCAACTACGAGCAAGACCAGGTAAATTTGCAGTACTCCCAGTTCATCACCCGGACCCTCTATGACAGGGGGCGCATCCGCCAGCAGATCCACGGCAACCTGGACGCCATCGGCGGGGAGGATACGGTGGACGAGAAGTCGGTGACCGAGCGGTTTTTCGGCCTGACCGGCCTGCCGGTATTCTCCTGGTGCGGCGACAAGGCGGAATTCTTGGGCCCCTACCGGGGGTATGGAAACCCCGTGGGAGTGGAGTCCGGCGATTTGGGGGGCGCGCTGAACTACAACGGCAGCAGCTGCGGGGCGCTGTCCGCCGCAGCTGCCCTGGAGCCGGGGGAGAGCGTCACCATCGCCTTTCTGGTGGGTGAGAAGCCGGAGCGGGAGAGCGCCGCCCTGCTGGAGTGGTATCGGGACCCGGCGCCGGTGTGCGCACGGGAGCTGGAGGCCCTGGCGGAGTTCTGGGAGAGCAAGCTGTCCCGGTTCCAGGTCAAGACCCCCTGCCCGGAGTTCGACGCCATGGTCAACACCTGGAACGCCTACAACAGCTTCATCACCTTCACCTGGTCCCGGGCGGCCTCCTTCATCTACTGCGGACTGCGCAACGGCTACGGCTACCGGGACACCGTCCAGGACATACAGGGCGTCATCCACCTGGACCCGGAGGCGGCGGGGGAAAAGCTGCGCTTCATGCTCTCCGCCCAGGTGGACCACGGGGGGGGGCTGCCCTTGGTGAAGTTCACCCACAACCCCGGCCATGAGGACACCCCGGAGGACCCCTCTTATGTCCGGGAGACCGGCCACCCCGCCTACCGGGCGGACGACGCGCTGTGGCTGTTCCCCACGGTGTACAAGTACATCGCCGAGACCGGCGACGCCGCCTTTTTGGACGAGGTGATCCCCTTCGCCAACCGGGGGGAGGGCACGGTATATGAGCATTTGAAGCGGGCGCTGGACTTCTCCCTGAAGCACCTGGGCCCCCACGGGATGCCCGCCGGGCTCCACGCCGACTGGAACGACTGCCTGCGGCTGGGAGCCGACGGGGAGTCCTCCTTCGTGGCCTTCCAGTTCTACTACGCCTTTACCATCCTGCGGGAGTTTGCCGCCCAGCAGGGGGACGGGGACTACCTGGCCTGGCTGGAGAAAGAGCAGAGGGCTCTGCGGAAGAAGCTGAGCGACCTGTGCTGGGACGGGGACCGATTCATCCGGGGCTTTACCGAGGCCGGCGAGACCATCGGGGAGCACACCGCCCCCGAGGCCAGCCTGTGGCTCAACCCTCAGAGCTGGGCGGTGATCAGCGGGCTGGCGGACGAAAACCAGGGGTCGCTGGCGCTGGACAACGTCTATGCGCGGCTGAACACGGAATACGGAGCCATCCTCATGGCCCCGCCCTATCATGCCCACGCCTTTGACGGAGCGCTGGCGGTGATCTACAACGCCGGGGTGAAGGAAAACGCCGGGGTGTTCTCCCAGTCCCAGGGCTGGCTGATCCTGGCGGAGGCTCTGCTGGGCCGGGGGGAGCGGGCCTTCACCTACTTTAAAGAAAACGCACCCTCCATGCAGAACGACCGGGCGGAAATCCGCAAGATCGAGCCCTACTGCTATGGCCAGTTCACCGAAGGGGCGGCCAGCCCCCACGCCGGGCGGTCCCACGTCCACTGGCTCACCGGCACCGCCTCCACCATGATGGTAGGCTGCGTGGAGGGCATTTTGGGGATGCGCCCTGACCTCCGCGGCCTGAAAATAGCGCCCTCCATCCCAAAGGCGTGGAAGGCGCTGGAGATCTGGAAGGAATTCCGGGGCCGCAGGCTGCACATTGTGGTGGAAAACCCCGGCGGGAAGGAGTCGGGCTGCCAAAGCCTCACCGTGAACGGCAGGCAGGTCCCGGGGAACTGCGTCCCGGAGGAGCTGCTCACAAAAGAGACAGAGATCACGCTGACCCTGTGACCTCCCCGCCGCCGGCGGCGGGGAGGGGGGCCCAGTTCACGTTCCAGAGGGGGCCCCGGTTCACGTTCCAGTTGTTCATATAGTTCTGATCCCGGTAGGTCTTGGGGGTCATGCCCACCTGGGAGCGGAAGTGCTGGATAAAATGGCTCTGGGAGGAGTAGGACAGCATGGCGGCGATGTCCGCAAAGTCGTAGGCGCTGAATCGGAGCAGGTTTTTGGCCATGTCGATCTTCCGCTGGCGAATGTATTCGCTGACGGAAATGCCCGTCTCCTGCTTAAAGATGCGGGAGAGGTGGGCGGGGGAGACGCAGATGGCGGCGGCCAGGTCGTTGATGGTGATGCGCTCCATCAGGTGGACGTAGATGTAGTCGATGGCATCCGCCACCTGCTTGGACGAGGCCGCGTTCTTCTTCAGCGTGCGCATGCGGCACACAAAGTCCAGCGCCATCTGGTCGTGGACATACACGATCTCGGCCATGTTGTTGCAGCAGTCCATCCGCCGGATGTACTCGTCGCTAAGGCTGAACGCCTCCTCCGTGGTATTTGAGGTTGGTCACCGGGTTGTCCGACAGCCGCCCCGCCCCCTCCATGTTCTCAAAGGCGCCCCGGCTGCAGTTGTCCTGGACGGCGTCGATCATCCCCGCCGCCACCGCCCGGTAAAAGAGGAATTCCTCTCCCGGCTCCCGGTGGCTGGTGGGCTCCCGTTCCCCGTCCGTTTCCAAGGGCTTCCAGCTCTGTGCCTCTTCCATAGCGCGCGCCTCCCATAGACATAAAATCTGACCCCAATATAGCATGGATTTGATATTTCAGCAAGGGTTATCCCCAGATTTTCTCTCGTTCCTTTTGGAATTTTCTGTGATAGATGCCAAAATCCCGACATGAATTTGATATATGTTTTTTCAATTTTGTATACGGTGATGGACGGCGCATCTATAATAAAGGCAACCGCACAGCGGCAGGCTGTATCAAATTGGAAATAGGAGGAGTTATCATGAAAAACAGGATCTGGAGCATGGCATTTGCGGCCCTGATGGTTTTCGGCCTTCTCAGCGGGTGCAGCAATAAGGCCCCGGGACAAGGCGGCGCCCCCGGCGGCGATATGGAGTCCGGCGACGGCGGCAAGGTCCTCAACATTTACGTGTGGAACCAGGAGTTCCAGGAGAAGTTCAACGACAACTACCCCGAGGTGGAGAAACTGTCCAGCGACAAGTCCGTCACCTATCTGAAGGACGGCACCGAGGTCCACTGGATCGTCAACCCCAACCAGGACGGCGTCTACCAGCAGAAGCTGGACGTGGCCCTGGCCAAGCAGGCGTCCGCCCCCGCCGATGAGAAGATCGACATCTTCCTGGTGGAGGCCGACTACGCCCTGAAATACATCGACCCAGACGTGAACGTGGCCATGCCCATCTCCCAGCTGGGCATCACCGCGGCGGACGTGCCCAACCAATACAAATACACCCTGGAGGCCGTGACCACCGCCGACGGCGAGATCCGGGGACTGAGCTATCAGGCCACCCCCGGCATGCTGGTCTACCGCCGGTCCATCGCCAAGGCGGTGCTGGGCACCGACGACCCCGAGACGGTAGGCGCCGCGGTGGCCGACTGGGATAAGTTCTACGCCACTGCCGAGCAGATGAAGGCCGCCGGCTACTATATGTACTCCGGCCGGGCCGACACCTACCGGGTGTACTCCAACAACGTGTCCGCCCCCTGGGTGGACGGCAACACCGTGGTGGTGGACCAGAGCATGATGAACTGGGTGGAGCGCTCCATGAAGGACACCCAGGAGGGCGTCAACCACAACGTGCCGGGTCAGTGGATCGACGAGTGGAACAAGGACATGGGGCCCGACTCCAAGGTATTCTGCTTCTTCCTCCCCGCCTGGGGCCTGGACGTTTGCATCAAGCCCAACGTGAAGGACACCGGCGCCGCCCAGGACTGGGCCGTCTGTCCCAGCCCCCAGGGCTTCTACTGGGGCGGCACCTGGCTGATTGCCGCCAACGGCACCGATAACGCCGCTCAGGTCAAGGACATCATGCTGAAGATGACCTCCGACCGGGATATCCTGCGCAATCTGGCCGTGAACAACGGCGAGATGAGCAACGACCAGCCCTTGATGGAGGAGCTGGCCCAGTCCCCCGACTTCGGCATCGATCTGCTGGGCGGCCAGAACTACATCGGCGTGCTGTCCGACGCCGCCGCCAGCATCAGCCTCTCCAACGTCTCCCCTTACGACCAGGGCTGCACCGAGGAGTTCCAGAACACCTTCGGCGACTACTTCAACGGCAAGATCGACCTGGAAAAGGCCAAAGCCAACTTTGAGCAGGCCATCGGCGAGCGCTATCCCGAGCTGAAGAGCGGCGGCGTGCGCTGGCCCTGAGCGGATAACCTTCCGAGAGGGGCGGGCGCGCCCGCCCCTCCCATGATCCCGGATCATCGGAATCCGCCTGGATTTGAGAAATTGACGCTGTAAAGGGGGAGCTTCTGTGCACAGTGAGAAAAAATAAAAAGCGTCAGCTACGCGAAGTGGGGCTATATTTTTATTCTGCCCTTCTTTTTGACCTATGCTGTTTTTTCCCTGATCCCGCTGGCGGACACCATCCGCAACAGCTTTTATGAGTTTTACTACTCCGGGCTGAAGGCCATCGGCCCCAACTGGGTGGGGCTGGCCAACTATGCGGAGATGCTGGCCGCCGACCTGCCCAAGTATGCCTGGAATACCTTTGTCATGTGGATTTTGGGCTTTGTCCCCCAGATCGTGATCGCCCTGATTCTGGCCTCCTGGTTCACCGACGCACGGCTGAAAATCCACGGCAAGCAGTTCTTCAAGGTCGTGATCTATCTGCCCAACTTGATCATGGCCTCCGCCTTCGCCATGCTGTTCTTCGCCCTGTTCTCCAACTCCGGCCCCGTCAACAACATCCTGCTCAGCCTGGGTGTGGTGGGGGAGGCCATTCGGTTTATGGAGTCCACCCTGGGGGCCCGCACCCTGGTGGCCCTGATGAACTTCTTGATGTGGTTCGGCAACACCACCATCATGCTGATGGCGGCCATCATGGGCATCAACCCCTCCATCTTTGAGGCGGCGGATCTGGACGGCTGCACCCACACCCAGAAGTTTTTCAAGATCACCCTGCCCCAGATCCGGCCCCTGCTGACCTACACCCTCATCACCTCCCTCATCGGCGGTTTGCAGATGTTCGACGTGCCCCAGATCCTCACCGGCGGTCAGGGCGCCCCCGACCGCACCACTATGACGCTGATCATGTACCTGAACAACCACCTCCAGGCCAAGAATTACGGCATGGCCGGGGCGCTGTCCGTGTTCCTGTTCCTCATCAGCGGCGTTCTGTGCTGGATCGTCTTTAAGATGAACACCGACCCGGACCCCGACGGCTCCAAGTCCGCCGCCAGGCGGGCCAAGCGCATGGCCAAGAAGGGAGGCAACTCGTAATGGAGAAGAAAAAATCCAACGGCCGGTCTATCCTGGCCCACGCGGTGCTGATCATCCTGTCCTTCATGTGCCTGTTCTTCTTCTACATCCTGATCATCAACGCCACCCGCTCCCACGCACAGCTTCAGCTTGGTTTCTCCGCCCTGCCCGGCTCCAGCTTCCTGACCAACTTCATGAACGTTATCAACGATCCGGCCATCCCCATCTTGAAGGGCATCCAGAACAGCCTGATCGTCTCCGGCTGCTGCGCCGCCATCGTGACCTATTTCTCCGCGCTGACGGCCTACGGCATCTACGCCTATGACTTCAAGCTGAAGAACGCGGCCTTCACCTTCATCATGGCCATCCTGGTCATGCCCACCCAGGTGACGGCGCTGGGCTTCCTGCGCCTGATCACCAGCATGGGGATGGATGACTCCCTGCTGCCCCTGATCATCCCCTCCGTGGCCTCCCCCGCCGTATTCTACTTCATGCACAGCTATATGCAGTCCTCCCTGCCCAAAGAGCTCATCGAGGCCGCCCGCATCGACGGTTCCCACGAGTTCGGCACCTTCAACCGCATTGTGCTGCCCATCATGAAGCCCGCCATCGCGGTCCAGGCCATCTTCACCTTCGTGGGTTCCTGGAACAACTACTTCATCCCCGCCTTGGTCATCACCTCCAAGAACAAGCAGACCCTGCCCATCATGATCGCCACCCTCCGGGGGGCGGATTACATGAATTTCGACATGGGCAAGATCTACATGATGATCACCATCGCCATCGTGCCCATCATTATTATCTACCTGCTTTTGTCGAAGTTTATTGTGGAAGGAGTCACCCTTGGCGGTGTAAAGGAGTAACCCCGCCCGCGGAAAAAGCGCTGTCCGGCCTTCTCGGGCAGCGCTTTTCCTTTGGGGCGCTTTGATCAGAGCTCCCTTTACCTGCTGATTTCACCATTCTGGAAGGAGATTTTTATGGAAAGATGGATTCGCGCCCGATATCAGCCCAACCTGCCCCTCACCCCCGCCGGCTTTGTCACCGCCGGCCGGTCGCACATCGACCTGTCCCGCCGGGCAGCCCGGGAAGGCATGGTACTGTTGAAGAATGACAACGATCTGCTTCCCCTGGCCCCTGGGACAAGGGTGGCTCTCTTCGGCAAGGGCAGCTTCGACTATGTGAAGGGGGGCGGCGGCAGCGGCGACGTCACCGTGTCCTATGTCCGCAATATCTGCGACGGGCTCAAGGCGGAGGGTGCGCCGGTCTTCGAGCCCCTGGCCACCTTTTACCGGGACTATGTGGCCGGGCGCTACGCCGCCGGGGACGTGCCCGGCCTGATGGCGGAGCCGGAGCTCCCCCTGGAGCTGGTCCAAGCGGCCCGGGCGGAGTCGGACGCGGCGGTCATCGTCCTCAGCCGGTTCTCCGGCGAGGGCTGGGACCGGGAGCCGGAGCTCTACCTGGAGGAGGATTACCCCTGGCCGGACGAGCTGAAGATGCCGAAAAAGGCCAAGGCCGTTTTCCCCCGGGGGGACTACTATCTGAACGACGGGGAGCGGGCCATGGTGGAGCAGGTGTGCGCCGCCTTTGACCGGGTGGCGGTGGTGCTCAACGCGGGCGGCGTGATGGACGTGTCCTGGTTCTGCGATGACGGCCGCATCGGTGCGGCGCTGCTGGCCTATCAAGGAGGCATGGAGGGGGGCGGCGCCATGGCGGAGCTGCTGATGGGGACCGCCTCTCCCTGCGGCAAGCTGCCTGACACCTTCGCCCGGGACCTGTCCGATTACCCCTCCACCGCCCACTTCCACGACTCCCCCCACTATGTGGAGTACACCGAGGACGTCTACGTGGGCTATCGGTATTTCGAGACCCTCCCCGGCATGGCCCAGCGGGTGTGCTACCCCTTCGGCTACGGCCTGAGCTACACCGCCTTCACCCTGGAGACCGTCCACGCCCAGGCTCGGGACGGCCGCATCCAGGTGGAGGTCCAGGTGGCCAACACCGGGGATCGCCCCGGCAAAGAGGTGGTCCAGCTCTACTATCGTCCTCCCCAGGGGGCGCTGCAAAAGCCCGCCCGAGCCCTGGCGGCCTTCCAAAAGACCCGCCTGCTCGCCCCCGGGGAGAGTCAGACGGTGGCGCTGTCCTTTGCCGTCGCGGACATGGCCAGCTTCGATGACCTGGGCAAAATCGCCCCCTCCGCCTGGGTGCTGGAAAAGGGCCGGTATACGCTCTATCTGGGCAACTGCGTCCGGGACGCCCGGGAGCTGGCCTGGGCATACGAGCAGGAGGACACCCAGGTGGTCCGGCGGCTCAGCGCCAGCCTAGCCCCCTCCCAGCTCCCCAAGCGCCTGCTGGCGGACGGCTCCTACGAGGACCTGCCCGCCGCCCAGGCCGCAGACCCCAATGAGAACGCGCTGGTTCCCCTTACTGCCGCCCAGGCGGAGGCGGTGGCCCCCGCCGCGCCGGGCCGGAGGCGCTGGATGCTCACCCAGCCCTTTGCCCCGGGGGTCAAGCCTCTGTCCGCCGTGGCGGAAGGGGAGCTGACCCTGGACCAGTTTACAGCCCAGCTCAGCGACGACAACCTGATTCACCTGCTGGGGGGACAGCCCAACGCGGGGGTGTCCAACACCTTCGGTCTGGGCAACCTGCCGGAGTACGGCGTGCCCAACCTCACCACCGCCGACGGCCCCGCCGGGCTGCGCATCCAGCCTGAGGTGGGCATATGCGCCACCGCCTGGCCCTGCGCCACCCTGCTGGCCGCCACCTGGGACAGGGAGCTGGTGGAGCAGGTGGGCGCGGCCGGAGCCGGGGAGGTGCGGGAAAATAACATCAGCCTCTGGCTGGCCCCCGCCGTCAACCTCCACCGCAGCCCCCTGTGCGGCCGGAATTTTGAATACTGGTCCGAGGATCCGCTGCTCACCGGGAAGCTGGCCGGGGCCATGGTCCGGGGCATTCAGTCCCAGCAGGTGGCCGCCGTGGTGAAACACTTCGCCTGCAACAACAAGGAGACCAACCGCAAGCACAGCGACTCCCGCCTGTCCCAGCGGGCCCTGCGGGAGCTGTACCTGAAGGCCTTCGAAATCGTGGTACGTGAGGCGGACCCCTGGGCCATCATGAGTTCCTACAACGTGATCAACGGCCGCCGGGCCTCGGAGAGCAGGGAGCTGCTGACCGACATTCTCCGGGGCGAGTGGGGCTATGAGGGAATGGTGATGACCGACTGGTGGACCCGGGGGGAGCAGTACAAGGAGATCCTGGCGGGGAACGACCTGAAGATGGCTAACGGCTACCCAGAGCGGGTCCGGGCGGCCATGGAAAAGGGTCTGGTGACCCGGGCCGACTTGGAGGCCTGCGTCCGGCGGGTGCTGGGGCTGATTTTGAAAATTGACAGCTGACAGCTTTCTATCAGAGATCACGTCACGCTGACGGTGCAGCGGTTTGAGCGGGACAAGCGGCAGATGTACGGCAAAATTTTGAGCAAGCGGTGACAGAAAAGGGCCCGGATCGTCAGCTGACGGTCCGGGCTTTTTTCGTTGCCTTCCCCATAAAATTCTATGTGATTTTATCACAGTAAAAAGCGGGCTCTCCAGTATAATAGACTTACCAAATCCAAGAGGGGGTCACGGCATGGAAACGAGAATCAAACGGCGGGCTGTTATAGACGATACCGCCTGTGTCGCCCGCGGCCGCTGCATGAAGATATGCCCGTTTCTGCCATCCAGATCTGGCGTGGAACCAGGGCGGTGGTCAACACGGACAAGTGCGCGGGCTGCGGCAAATGCGCAAAGGAGTACCCGGCGTCGGTTATTGAGATTCGGGAGGCGCGGCCATGAAAAGCGCCGGTATGACCGCCTAGGGTGACATTGTCACAGAACAAAAATGATAGTTTGGCTATCATAGAACCATCACACAACAAAAAGGAGAAAGAGACTATGTCCGCAGTCAATATCAATTCGGCCAATTTCGCCGCGGAAGTTATGAGCTCTGACCGCCCCGTCCTGTTGGATTTCTGGGTGCCCTGGTGCGGCCCCTGCCGCATGGTGGCCCCCATTGTGGAGGAGATCGCGGAGGAGCGCTCCGACATCAAGGTGGGCAAGGTCAACGTGGACGAACAGCCGGAGCTGGCCCGGCAGTTCGGCGTGTCCAGCATCCCCACCCTGGTGGTGATGAAGGAGGGCAGGATCACGAACCAGGCCATGGGGGCCCGGCCCAAGGGCCAGATCCTGGCCCTGCTGTGAGGGAACTGCCATGGGATTCCTTGACTTTTTGAAGGGCCCTGATATCAATCAGGGCCTCCGGGAATACAGCGCCGCGCCTGGGGCGGTGCTGCTGGACGTGCGCACCCCCCAGGAATACCGGGAAGGCCATATCCCCGGCAGCGTCAACGCGCCCCTCCAGTCCCTCGGCGGAGAGCAATGCGTTTCAGCCGGGAAAGACGCCCCCCTGTTCGTCTACTGCCACAGCGGCGCACGCAGCCGTCAGGCGGTCAGCCTGCTGGCCCGGATGGGCTATGTCAACGTAAAAAACATTGGCGGCATCGCCGCCTACAGGGGAAAGGTGGAACGCTGATATGAAAATTGTGATCGTCGGCGGCGTGGCGGGAGGCGCTACGGCGGCGGCCCGGCTGCGCCGGCTGGATGAACAGGCGGAGATCGTGGTATTTGAGCGGTCAGGGTACGTCTCCTACGCCAACTGCGGCCTGCCCTACTACATCGGCGGGGTCATTGAGGACCCCGAGAACCTGACCCTCCAGACCCCGGAGAGCTTCTTTGCCCGCTTCCGGGTGGATATGCGGGTGCGCCACGAGGTCACCGCCATCCACCCGGAGCGCAAGTTCGTCTCCGTCAAAAGCCTGGAGACGGGTGAGGAGTTTGAGGAGCGCTATGACAAGCTCCTCCTCTCCCCAGGCGCCAAGCCCACCCAGCCCCGGCTCCCCGGCGTGGGGCTGGGGAAGCTCTTCACCCTGCGGACCGTGGAGGACACCTTCCGCATCAAGGACTACATCCGGGCCCATCGCCCCAGATCCGTCGTCCTGGCGGGCGGCGGCTTCATCGGCTTGGAGCTGGCGGAGAACCTGCGGGAGCTGGGTATGGAGGTCACCATCGTCCAGCGGCCCCGACAGCTCATGAACCCCTTCGACCCGGACATGGCGGCCTTTATCCACGGCGAGGCGCGGCGGCATGGCATCCGGCTGGCCCTGGGGCACACCGTGGAGGGGTTTGCCGAACGGAACGGCGGCGTGGATGTGCTGCTGAAGGACAGCGAACCCCTCCACGCCGACATGGTGGTGCTGGCCATTGGCGTCACCCCGGACACCGCCCTGGCGAAAGCGGCGGGGCTGGAACTGGGACTCAAGGGCAGCATCGTGGTCAATGATCGGATGGAGACCTCCGTCCCAGACATTTACGCCGTGGGAGACGCCGTCCAGGTGAAACACTATGTCACCGGGCAGGACGCGGTGATCTCCCTGGCCGGCCCCGCCAACAAGCAAGGCCGTATCGCTGCGGACAATATCTGCGGCGGGGACAGCCGGTACCTGGGCAGCCAGGGCAGCTCCGTAATCAAGGTGTTCGACCTGACGGCGGCCTCCACCGGCATCAACGAGACCACCGCCAAAAAGGCCGGTTTGGACGCGGAGGCAGTGGTCCTGTCCCCGATGAGCCACGCGGGCTACTACCCCGGCGGTAAACTGATGACCATGAAGGTTGTCTTTGAACGGGGAACGTTCCGCCTCTTGGGCGCTCAGATCGTGGGCTATGAAGGGGTGGATAAGCGGATCGACGTGCTGGCCGCCGCCATCCACGCCGGGCTGACGGCCATTCAGCTGAAGGATTTGGATTTGGCCTACGCGCCGCCCTACTCCTCCGCCAAGGACCCGGTAAATATGGCCGGGTTTATGGCGGAAAACCTGGCCAAGGGGTTGGTGAAGCAGTTCCGCGTGGAGGACGTGAGCGGCCTGCCTCGAGATGGCAGCGTGACATTGCTGGATGTGCGGACTCCCATGGAATATGACCGGGGTCATATTGAGGGATTCCGAAACATCCCTGTGGACGAGCTGCGGGAGCGGCTGGGCGAGGTAAAACAAGGCAAGCCGGTGTATGTCATCTGCCAGAGCGGCCTGCGCAGCTACGTCGCCTGCCGCATCCTGGCCGGGTACGGCTATGAGACGTATAACTTCTCCGGCGGCTTTCGGTTCTACGACGCGGTGGTCAACGACCGCCGGCTGGTCCAGCGGGCTGCAGCCTGTGGGATGGACCAATAGGCAGAAAAAAATCCCTCCTCAAGCACCATCGGTGCTTGAGGAGGGGTTTTCTCATCTGTTCCCCAGGGCGGCCAGCCTCTTTTCATCCAGGAGCTCTACAACGCCTCGGGACAGCTTGACCAGCCCCTCGCTTTGGAAATAGCGGAGCATCCGGGTAATTACCTCCCGGTGAGTTCCCAGGTGCATGGCAATGGCCTCGTGGGTGATGGACAGCCGCGCCGTGCCCTCGATGGCGGCTTCCTCCAGCAGGAAGGCGGCGACCCGCCTGTCCATGCTTTTCCACAGGATCTGCTCCACCAGCCACATGACCTCGGAAAACCGGGCGGCCATGATCTCATTGGTGTAGTTGGCCGCTGGGGCGGACTCCTCCATAACGCCTCGGTACACCTCCGCGGGGATGACCCATAAGCCGGTGTCCTTTTCCGCCTCGATGGTGATGTCAAACTGGGCGCTGCG
>ERZ808041.321-NODE-321-length-41896-cov-12.454913_pt1 | contig 41896 bp, 35 predicted proteins | sample MGYA00380192_ERZ808041 | MGnify/ENA primary metagenome ERZ808041 (study PRJEB31490, sample SAMN06133412) | mouse gut metagenome | isolation source: Z1_1 | host: mice | place: China: Chengdu | collected 2015-05 ...
CCAGTCAAACTGGCTAAATCCGTTGCATTTTTCAATGCATTTACTTTTAGGTTTTGTTCTCTGAACAATTCTTTTTTAGAATTTTCAGGGTTGCATTACTGTTTATTTGTCAAGGTTCTTTGTGTTCATCTGTCTTATTTGCGACAGCTTATTTAGTATATCTCACACTTTTCTATCTGTCAAGTACTTTTTCCAATTTTTTTCATTTTTTCTTTTAAGAAAATTATAACGAATCTGCTAAAAAAATTCCTTTTTCTTCCGCCAAGTGTTTTGTATCTGTCAACGATGTTGATTATGATATCACGTCGCAATTCAATTGTCAACATCTTTTTTCATCTTTTATCCAAAAATGTGTAACAGTTCGGCAAGGTTGAACTGTTACACATTAAAACACCTATAATCTCAAATACAAAAAGACGGAAAGGGTTCATTACAAAAACACACAATCAAAGAAGAACATTTTTTAGCAGTTCAATCAGATAGTTTGAATAATAAAGCATCGTCAAAAAACGGCTTTGCTCCACCTGTTGCAAAACCCATGCATTCAAGTTCATCACATCAAACACTCCAATGAGCAAAAAACAAAACCACACTACAAAAATTGCTTCTATAAGACCTAACACAGCACCAGCAAGCTTGTCCGCCAGCTTGCCGACTGGAATTGCCCGAACCAACCGGAAGGTGTCCGTCAAAAATTTCATAAGTCTGTAAATCATCCGAATCGCTAGCAGCAAGAACAATGCCATTATCACTTTTACATAACTCTTCTGAAGAAAACTTCCAATGCCTTTTGCCATAACTACTAATACAAGGATTCCCAAAATACAGGAAACAATACGTATTACACTCTCTAAAAGTCCTCTTTTCCATCCCCATATTGTTCCTGCTCCAAACACTATCACAACTGTGACAAATAAAATATTGATCTCCAATCCTGTTCCCTCCGCTATAAGGAATTGTAATGATATCTGACCACACTGATTGAAATTATTGAAGTTCTATTGTCTGTATCGCATCTTCTGTGACGAGCGTATATTTTTCTATATTTCCTCCTGGAACAAAACAGGTCACTCTATCCTTAAAAATTCCTTGGTATTTGAGCCTGCTGCCCCAATCATAAATCAGACATTCACTGTCATTATATATGATAATTCCAGCGGAATCAAACAAAATATCCTGATATTCCAAATCAAATGCAATCTCACTTACTTTTTTTCCTTTGGTGTCATAAATTTCTATGCGGTAGGTGGTTCCTGCTGCCGTGTTATAATACACAAGTCCCACATGATTTTCATCATAAAATATACTCTGTATCTCCTCGGAAATCATAGTCTCCAACATGCTTTCTGGCTTCTGTTTTCCCTGAAAAAATATCCACCGATTATCTGCTGCGGCAAACACTGTATCATTTGACATAAAATGCACAAAAGGAATCACTGCCTCGGAATATTTATAACCACTTACAAGATTATCTGTATAATTTTGTCCAACCGCAGAAAAATTATAAAATCCTACATTGGACACCAGCTTTCCCTGCTCTGCTTTTATGTACGATACAGCCACAAGACTTCCATCACTTGAGATATCAACCGCAATCGGATATCCAGAATTACTCATCCTTGTCTTAAAATCTGCAAAGGACTCTCCTGTTGCATAGTACAAGTAGATTGCAGTAACTGGTGAGTCATCTAAAACAGCCGCCACTACACCATTAGAAGCGACACAAAAATCTCTAATTGGCATTGTTGTCTCGATTGTCCCAATCGGTCCCTGTGTATCACAGACATAAATTTTTCTGCCATTGTAATCGCCAACTGCAACTGTTTTTCCACTGGTTTTTATCATAGGATTTTGCATTTCATAAGTCTGATTCCAGATGGTTTTTCCCTTTAAATTTGTACAACTTATTCCATCATTACTATAAGTCAAAAGTGTTCCTTTGAGATGAATTGTCTTTGAATCTTTCGCCCGCACCCACTCGCTCTCGTGTATCACGTCATATCCGACATACACTTTATGTTTCCAACTAATATAGGAACTGAGTGCGACAATTGCTGCAAATCCTAGTACTGCCAGAACCATGTACAGTTTTATCTGTCTGTGTCTGGCCAGCATATTATCCATTGATTTGTTCTTAATCTTGCTATTTGCCGTTTCTTTCTCTTTGCTTCTTTTGTTTTTTTCGCCTTTTAATAGATATTGGCTTCTGTTAAAATCCCTAATTTCTGCCATTCACATCCCTCATTTTTACTGCCTATCCAACCTGTTCACACAGTCCAGTTACTGCTCTTGTATCACTGAATAGGTACAGTATAACATTATTTTCAGGGAAGTAAAAGCTTTTGTCCATAAAGAATGTTATCTGGATTTTCAATATTATTCCACCGGCAAATCTCCTCGACATGAGAATAGTCTCCATAGACATTGAAGCAGATTGTTTGGAGTGTATCTCCCTTGCGTACTACATAGTATTGTGGCACGGAATCCTGTGCGGGCTGCTGCGCAGGAGTATCCTGCGTGGGCTGTTCTATAGTGTCTTGAGGCAGTGATTCTTGTGCAAGTTCTTGCGCAGCGGTGTCCTGTGTCGTTGATTCTTGTGTCGACTGTATGTCCGTATCTTGAGACAATGGTTCCTGTGTGGACTGCAACACAGTATCTTGAGACAATGATTCTTGTGCGGGCTGCTGCGCAGAAGTATCCTGCGCTGGTTGCTGTACAGCAAGCTCTTGCACTGGAGAAGTCTCCTGATTTGCTGTAATATTTTGTCCTTGTTCCTTTCCTTCCTGGGTATCTGCGCGATTCTCCTCTGTAATTTCTGTTATCTCCTTTTCTGATGTTATATTTTCCATTGGAACGGTCTGCTGCATTGTAGGTATGACCTGTGTCATATCGGTGTCTGTGTTAGTAGAATTATCATGAAACGTAGAATTTTTTGTGATAAACGCAATACAGTAATCAATGCTTGCCTGCATACTCTGCATTTTATTATAATTATTTATAGAAATAATACCATATGCCATAACGCACACAACAAACCCCAAACATAAAAGATTCATGACATTCCACATAAAGCTGACTTTTACTTCCTCGCGATTATACGACTGTGCAATCCTGCTCAGACGCGCCGCATCATTTCTAGGAGTTCTGCTGTGCGTATCATGCTCTGTCGGGGATAGAATTATTTTGTTGATGCCATTTTGTTTGCTGTTATTCCACTCAACAAGATAGTTTTGCATCTCCTCATTCTGGTCATAATATATGTAAAAATCATCTAGTATCACCTTTGTGCTACGCAGTGTCAATTCCAGTCGCAATCCCTGGTCTTTATTCTGGCTTGCGCTTGCAGTGCCAATATAAGTGCACGATGGAAAATAGGTGTCATTTAGCTGTTGAATTTTATCCCTGTTTCCATCTAAAATTGCTGCGCCAGAGACTACAATCCGATACCTGCCGCCGCCTTCCAAAATGTTTCCATACAGTGCAATGTTGGACGACACATTTGTTTCAATTTGATATTCATCACTTTTTCGTAAGTCATCCTCCACAATTTTTTTGTTTGAGACAATCTTTTTAATAAACGTATGTACGTAGTCCTCTAAATATAAAATATAGATTCCCTCTGGTGCCCCAATCGTTCGTGTGTTTACCGGAATAGAAGCAGTCCTATCTATTGGCATTGTTCTAGCCGCACTGCTCCACATTTCATTTCCAGAATCCTGATGTAATTCCTGAAGCCTCGTATTGAAGAGTACATTTGATTGTTTGTCCATAATGCATTACCTTCGTAATGAACTTTATGTTCCAATTACTTTCCTTTCATGTATAATTCTATGGCTGCGCTCGTCCTTCAAAAAAATTAAGAACCCGTTCGCCTTAACCATATCATAGCACTCGGAACGTAAGGATTCTGTCGAAAAGTGTTGTCAAGAAAAATTTTAAAAAACCACCTGCTGTATTACAGCAGGTGGTCAAAATATTCTTATGCACAAACCCATGCGTATCAAGTATGTCACTAAATCACGCACGATTAAGGGAAGTAACCTCCCCTAATCGATTGCATTGTAGAACCGATACACGGTTGTTGTTTTATAAGGTCTCTCTGGCCCATAAATCACATCCTGAAATTGCGGTTGATTTACAGCATCAGGGAAACATTGTGTCTCCAGGCAAAGTCCACTGCGCTTGCCATAGGAAGCGCCTCCTTTTCCGGTTTGTGGTGTAATGCAGTTTCCAGCATAGAACTGTAAACCAGGCTGGTCAGTGTAAACGTCCATCTTTCTGCCCGTGGTAGGTTCTTCTACAGAAGCCACCTTTTGAAGGGAACCATCAAATCCATCCAATGCAAAATTATGATCATAACCCTGACCATACTTTAACTGAACATTATCCACATCAATTTCATCGCCGATTGTCTTCATCTTCCGAAAATCAAAAGGAGTACCTGCCACATCTACAAGTTCTCCTGTAGGAATCAGGCGCTCAAAAATCGGTGTATACTTCGATGCATTAATACAAAGTCTGTGTGACTCAATATTTCCTGACTGATGTCCTGCGAGGTTAAAATATGTATGATTTGTCATATTTACTAAAGTCTTTTTATCACTTGTCACTTCATACTCTATTTTAAGTTCATTCTCCTCTGTCACAGTATAGGTGACTTGTACCTTTTTGTTGCCTGGAAATCCCATTGAACCATCTGGATCGGTGAGCGAAAATACAACACTGTTATCCTTTAAATCTGCATTCCAGATTCTTTTGTGATATCCTTTATTATCATCACTGTGAAGATTGTTGGTGCCATCGTTTACCGCAAGCTGGTATGTTTCCCCATCAATCGTAAAACTTGCATTATCGATACGATTTGCGCTTGGTCCAATTGTCGCACCAAAGAAGCAACCATTTGTCAGATATCCTTCAATATTATCATAGCCGAGTACGACATCAGCGATATTTCCTGCCTTGTCAGGCACGAAAAGATTGACAAGAATTGCTCCAAAGTCTGTCACTTCCGCCGCGAAACCTTTCTCATTCTTGATGGTGTAAAGACTAACTTCTGTTCCGTCTGGTGTTTTTCCAAAATTTTTTGTTGTGATTGCCATTATTTTTCCCTCTTTTCTTGTTATAAGAAGCTGTTCAGAGATTACTTATGATCTCATTATAATCTATCTGAACAATTGATATCTACAGTACTTTTTATAGCTTTTACCCTGTAAAATTACACTTTATAGCTCTGTCCTGCCTTCGAGTGCCCGCAGCAGAGTCATCTCGTCAATACACTCCAAATCACCGCCTACAGGCACACCGCTTGCAATGCGTGTCACTTTGACGCCAGTCGGTTTAATCAGCTTTGAAATATACATTGCGGTTGTCTCTCCCTCAAGGCTTGAGTTCGTCGCTATAATAACCTCCTCAACTTCTCCTTCAAGGCGTTTTACAAGCTCTTTGAGCTTAATATCATTTGGTCCGATTCCAAGCATGGGAGAAATTGCCCCGTGCAGCACATGATAAACTCCCAGATATTTTCCAGTCTTCTCATATGCAGCTAAATCTCTAATATTCTCCACAACCATAATCGTTCCGTGGTCGCGCTTTGGATTGGCGCAAATTGGACAAATTTCCTTATCCGCAAGTGTACAACAAGTACTACAATAATGAATATTTTTCCGTGCATCCACCATAATCTGCGCAAAACGTTCCACATGTTCTGGTGGCATATTGATCACATGAAGTGCAAGCCTTTGCGCAGACTTATTTCCCACGCCTGGAAGTTTTGCAAACTGTTCGATTAACTGATTGATATATCCGCTGTAAAGTTCCATTAGAAAGGTAATCCTCCGCCAAGTCCACCTAAGCCTCCTGCCATTTTGCCCATCAGCTCATTGTTCGCTTCCTCCGCCTGACGCAACGCTTCATTTGCCGCTGCCATAATCAAATCCTGCAAAGTTTCTATATCCTCTGGGTCCACTGCCTCCTCTGAGAGTGTCACCTTCACAATCTCCTTCTTTCCAGTCACGACAACCTCGACTGCTCCGCCGCCTGCCTTTGCAGAAAATTCTTTGGTCTCAAGCTCTTTTTGCCCTTCCTCCATCTGCCGCTGCATACGCTGCGCCTGTTTCATTAGATTATTCATGTTTCCAGGCATACCCATACCTCCTGGAAATCCTCCTCTTTTTGCCATTGCTTTATACTCCTTTTCTTCTCTTATTCATCCTCAATCTCTATGTCCATATTGATCACTTTTTCAAGGTCAACATAGCTCTCCTCAAACCGTCTTGCGGGCGACAGGCTCTGCACTTGCACAGATACCTGTTTTTGTATCGAATTAGATATTATATTCTCAACAAATTTATGATTTTCCTGTTTGTTGAGATAATCAAATGCCACCCCGTCTTCGACTACAATAACAAGTTGATTGTCACCGCCTAAGCTTAAACGCGCATTTTTTAAATGTGTTTTAAGCGGTTGTCCTGTCTCTGCCACAATTCCGCGCCAGCCGCTCACAATCTGTCGAATATCCTCTGGAATTGCCTTTGGCATCACGGGCTTTACCACCTCTGCCACTGGTTCCTGTGTCGATTGTAACGCAGTTGGAACCGCCCGCACAACACCTTTTTCAAATTTATCCTCCAACTCTCTAACACGTGCGACAACAGCATCATTTGTCGTCTCCATCGCAGGTTTGCACAGTTTAATCAGGGTCATTTCTATTAAAATACGCTTCTGTGTAGCATACTTTATCTGACCGGAAAGCTCTGAAAAAATGCGAATCTGACGCATAATTTCCTCCGCGTTCATCGTATCTGCCTCCGCCTTTAGGCGCGCAAGATTTTCACTCGACACATCTATAACATCTTCAATATCGTGGTCAGAAGTCTTTACAAGCAACAGATTTCGCAAATACCAAGTGATATCTGTAACAAACTGCGTCAACTCCCGCCCCTGCATAACCACCTCCTCAAGAAGTGTAATACAGCCAGTGATATCACGTGCCTGTATAAGTTCCAACAACCGCGCAAACACTTCCGTATCAACTACTCCCAGCACATCAAGGACCTTGTCGTAAGTCAGTTCCTCCCCAAAATGAAACGCAATACACTGGTCCAAAAGGCTTAGCGCGTCACGCATAGAGCCATCCGCTGTCTTTGCAATGTATTTTAATGCGCGTTCTTCAACCTGCACTTGTTCTTGTGTCATCAAATCGCGCAGGCGATCTGTGATTGTCTCTATCGTGATTCTCTTGAAATCATAGCGCTGGCATCGCGAAAGTATCGTTATTGGAATTTTGTGCACCTCTGTGGTCGCCAAGATAAAAATTACATATGCGGGCGGTTCCTCCAAAGTTTTCAATAGTGCATTAAAAGCTCCTATGGAAAGCATATGCACTTCATCAATAATATAAACCTTATATTTTCCCTCAACGGGAGAATATGATACCTCATCAATAATTTCTCGAATATTATCCACACCGTTATTGGACGCAGCATCAATCTCAATCACATTCACACTGGCGCCGGAGGCAATCGTTTGACAGCTTCTGCACTGCCCACATGGACTGCCTTCCACAGGGTTTTCGCAATTTACAGACTTGGCAAACAGTTTTGCAATCGTAGTCTTGCCTGTTCCGCGCGTGCCTGTAAAAAGATAGGCATGTCCAATGCGATCCGCCTTAATCTGGTTTCGGAGCGTTGTGACAATATGATCTTGTCCTTTGACATCCTCAAAAATGTCAGGTCGGAATTTTCTGTATAATGCAGTGTATGACATGATTTTCTCCTCGCATTTACGGCCTCTGCCCCATTCCGCCTTCCAGCGTCAGCGTCTCGCCTGTCATATACTTAAAATCTGGAGAGGCAAGCTGTACACATACACGGCCAATTTCAAGCTCCGCGTCACCGTAATGTCCGGCAGGCGGCATCTTTACATTTTCCTTAAACGCATCTGGATACGCCTTCTCAAACTGTTCAAGCTGGGCGGTCCATGCAAGAGGACAAACAATATTAACATTGATGCCATCTTTTGCCCACTCTGTAGCCGCCACGCGTGTCAATCCGCGAATTCCCTCCTTTGCTGCTGCATAAGCACACTGTCCAAAATTGCCAAACAGCCCAGCACCCGACGCAAAATTAATGACGGAGCCTTTGGTCTTCGCAAGATGTGGATAGCACGCTTTCATATAATAAAAAGCGGCATAGAGTCCTGAATACAGCGCAAGGTTAAACTGGTCTGTGGTGTGCTCTGCCAAAGGCACGCCAGAAGCAGATGCCTGCGCATTGTTAATCAGCACGTCAATTCTGCCAAAAGTATCAATTGTCTGCTGTACTACATTGTTTACTACTGCCTCATTGTCCGCACTAGCGTTGACGTCTGCCTGAACAATCAACACCTGAATGTTGTACAGTCGCTCAAGTTCTTCTTTGGCATCTTCGAGCTTCTTTACATTTCGCCCTGTGATAACCAGATTGGCCCCTTCTTTGGCATAGGCTGTTGCGATTCCATATCCGATTGAACCACATCTCCCATCACTGAGTACCGCTCTGCCTGCACCTGTAATAATCGCTGTCTTTCCTGTTAAAAATCCCATATTTTTTATTCCTCCTAGTCATTTGATGGTTTTATTATACCCTAAACCTTCGCAAATGCATAGTTCTATCTAAAAAATCAGAATAAAAATGTTGCAATTCACACCAAATCATCATAAATAAATACGAGATCTGGCGTGGGTGTGAATCAAATCATTAACGGTTCCTTAAAAAAACAAAATTTTTATATTTTTCAGAAAGCTTATAAACATGGGAATTTCTAACATTAACTTATAATTTTTGTTACTAATTTGTCGCTAACCGCATTTTATTTATTAAACGCTAACATCAGTATAGACGTCCTCGAATATGAGAAAAACATCATTATGTTCGATTAGTACTTTTTTAATTAATACTACTACTTAGTGGAATAGAAAAAGGACTGCAATTACAGTCCTTTTTCTTCGTTTCCCTCAACCTCTTCCACTTCCTTTTTAATTCGCCTGACAATCGGCATAAGGAAAGGTGGTAAATCAATCCCAATATCAACAATGTTTTCCAAAATACTGATAATTTCGTTGACCACAATCCACACCGCTACCAGTATCGCAACGATAAACGGTATTTGAAAATCAAGCCCCATTGTTTCTGCCGCATACCGTATAAGCACGTCCACTATAGCGCCTACAACCACCAATAGCCACATACACACCTTTTTTATGATGCCGCGCATGCCTTTATAACTGTTAATCTGCTCGTCGCGGTACTTGGACGCTATCAGCCCTGTTATGTAGTCAATCAGATTACAGCCAACCATGAGGAACACGGGGATTGCAAGAATCCCCAAGAAGTCCATGACTGCCGATACCGCAATCGTTATCCATGTCTGTGTTTTATCCACATTTTTTACTCTCATCATATTGCTTGTCCCCCTTAACACATCTTTTTCCACAACGCGCGTGATGCTTTACCTACAATGCCGTCTACTGCAAGCCCTAGCCTGCGTTGTGCCTCACGGATACCTGCATCAGATTTTTGCCCTATGATTCCGTCAATCTCGTCTTTCTGAATCAGTCCGAACCGCCACAAATACCACTGCACCCACATAGCGTCATTTCCGGTTTTTCCAACTTTGACGTTAACTGTCGGCTCCACAAAAGGATTGTATTGTACTGCGATTTCGCACGAAAGATTTTTTATAGGCTCATCACGATACCATGCGTTTAAGTCCACATATCCGCTTGCCCCTGGGATAACGCCTTTGCTGGTGTACTGCCAACCTACAACGCCAATGCCTGTCGGCAAGTATTTACTATCTGGCATTGGCGTTGTTGGCGTGTATTCCTTTACAAATGGATACCTCGCCCACCAGATAGGGATATCAGCAATCTCGCGCGCATAATCTTTAAGGTATGGTTTGTAGTACTGCTTCCCTGTATAAATCAGAAAATCCATATTTGCCGTCCGTGCCGTATCACGATAAATATTAATTATCGGTATAATATTACTTCCTAATCCCATCATAGATTTGTCCTCTAAATCCAGCACCATAGTATCAATTCCTTTGGGCGCGCCTACCTCTATAAACGCATCAGACGCTTTTTTAGCCTTGTCCACGGTGTTAGCGTAAGAATATGTATATCCTGCAATAATTGGCAGTCCTACGCTGTTACAACCTGCCGCGTGTTCATAAAAGCGGTCGTCAGGTTTATTTTGTGCATTTATAATTTTTACAATAGCAAACTCCACACCCGTATTTTTGACCGTTTTGTAATCTGTTATTTTATTCCATTTTGCAATGTCCAAACCCTTTTTATTTTTCATTTTTATAGTTTTTTCCTTTCTTTTTTGTAGATAAACAAAATCTTATCAATTTGTTATCTTATTTATCAAAAACTTACCAAAAAAGAAGAAGAGAACGCAATTCTCATTGCATTCTCTTCTCCTTCTTCTGGTTCCCATGCTCTTCAATTATCAGATTCTTTCCTGTTTTCGGTTTCTTATTTGGAATATATTCTATTAGTTCATCAGATGAACAATTTAAAACCTCACATATTCGGTCTATATGTTCTACTTTTAAACTTATAGTAATTTCGTGATACCATTCATTAATAGTATTCCGCCGTATTCCAGTTAACTCTGATAATTTTTTCTGAGTCATTCGGCGTTCTCCAAGAAGCTTTGATAGATGTATTCTTATCATAATAATGCCCCTAAGAAATAATATCATATTTCGATTAATTTGAATGAAATATGTTCATTTATATTATTTTATAGTGCAATAATATCGTTTTTCGTTATTAATAATTTTTGATAAGCAATTCTCTATACTTTGTTTTTTCCTTCCCCTGCACTAAATTATGTGCTCGTTCAACTTTTATAATATTGTATTCAGCATAAAGTTTTTGAACATACTCGCAATCGTTATAAGATAAAAGAAACTTTCCTTTTATTTTGCTTAACGCCTCTTTCAATCTTATATGATCCTCTGGTATAAACCTATTTGCATAATACTTTTCTGCCTCATAATATGGTGGGTCTAAATAAAACAGTGCATCTGTTTTATCATATGTTTTAATAATTTGTTCAAAATCCTGATTTTCAATAATAACTTTGTTGAGTCTCTCTGATACTTCTGAAATATAGTTAACACTATTACGTATATTTTGAGATCGTACACCAAATGAATGAAAATCTGATCCAAAACTTTCTTTTATCAAAATGTAAAATCGTGCTGCTTTCTGAATATCGGTCAATCCCCTAATTTCTATCTGTCCTTTGGCATCAAAAAATTGTTCCCGTGACATAAAAGTAAATTCTAATTCCTTTTGAAGCGCTTCTGGGTGATATTTTGCACAGCGAAACAGATTTACAAGATTTCCATTTATATCATTATAAACTTCCATCATGGCATGTCTATTAGACGCAAATAATACCCATCCAGCCCCACCAAATACTTCAATATATCGATTAAATGTTTGCTTTTCTGGAAAAACTTCCAAAATCTTTTTTCTGAGCAACTTCTTTCCACCAATCCAACTTATAAAACTATTCATTATAAATCACTCCTCGTATAATAAGTTTGTAAGCAAGAAAAACAGCTTACAGACTTATTCTTTTTTGATTAGACAGATGGATAATTCTAAACATCCTTTCCGAAGATTCTTCTTCAATCATGCTGGTTCATCCATTCTCTGTCTATTGGTTAATAAGTTACTTTATAATCATGGTCCCAGATGTTACAATAAGTTCTATAAGAACTGTAGCTATGGTCATTGCTTCATCACTCCTGCAAAGCATTTGCTGTTGCCAAGAAAGCATGCAACCCTAACGCTACGCTAAGACTTATTACACAAATGCTGCATCCTGGTATCTAGCCACCAGCAGGGTATTTCTGCCAGGTAATGCTCATAACGCGAGGTTTAGGGCGGCGTAGTGATCTGGGATTAGCCATGATTACTTTTCTTCATTTTTATTGAAAGGTGGTGATGATCCGTGAAAGAACATATTGATTACCTCTCAACACTGTTTGTTGGGATTGACATTGCATCCCGTATTCATGTTATTTCTGCACTTGATTTCAATGAGAAGTTCTACATCAAGATGAAACCTGTAGAAAACACTCAGGAAGGTGCAGTTCTTATGGAACAGATGATTTCTGATGTGTTAGAGCATAACCATCAGTTCAAATACGTTGTTATCGGTATGGAAGCCACTGGTTTCTATGGTGTCCATCTGGCTAATTATCTTTCTGCCAGTGACCTGCTTGCGCCATTCTCTGTCAAAGTTTACTGTCTCAATCCAAAGGAAGTCAAGAACTACAAGAAGTCCTTTAACGACATCGGAAAGAATGATGGCATAGATTCCTATGTGATTGCTGATTTTGCCCGTGTGGGACGTGTTGCAATCAAACCATGGCGTGGTTCCCAATATCTTGCTCTGCAACGTCTTACCAGACACCGTATGCACATCACTGAATGTATCGCAAGAGAAAAGACTTACATGCTTAACAACATTTATCTCAAGTTCAGTGAATACGCATTACTTCGTGATGGGCAGCACCCATTCGCAAACAAATATGGTGCCACAGCTGAAGCCATTCTTACTGAGTACACAACGAATGAAGATATCGTAAACTCATCAGTAGAAGACCTTGTCGCTTTTATTAACTCTAAGAGCAAAGGCCGTATTGCTGATCCAGAAGAAACAGCAAAAATCTTACAGGCTGCAGCCCGCAACTCATACCGGCTTGATAAATGCCTCTATGAGCCACTTACCATCTCAATCGCTTCTTCATTTAACTGTATCAGCTCCTTTGAAAGAGAACTTAAAGCGATTGATAGAGCAATCCTTCAGACAGTTCAGGGACTAAACCCTGACGAGTACACTGTACTGAATTCCATTCCTGGAATCGGTAAGGTTTATTCAGCCGGTATCTTAGCCGAAATGGGTTCCATTAAGGCTTTTCCTAATGCCAATGCTCTCGCAAAATACTGTGGTATCGTTTGGAACGATAATGACTCTGGCGACTTCGTAGCCGAAGACAAACACATGAGCAAAGCTGGCAACAGATATCTGCGCTACTACATCATAGAAGCTGCCGGGAGTGTTATAAGACACTGTCCTGAATACAAAGCCTTCTATGACAAGAAATATGCTGAAACCAGAACACATCAGCATAAACGAGCACTCGCGTTGACTTCCCGTAAATTTATACGTCTGCTCTTTGGTCTGCTGGACAAGGGCCAACTCTACTCTCTGGAAAAGAGTAGGTAATCCATACAATATACTGAACTTACGTTCTTACCAGACCGTAGGTCTATTAAGGTTACCCTTTTCCAAGAAAATCTTTTTCATTTTCCTCTTGACATATTACCAAATTGCTTTCTGTCTTTATTTTAAATAAATAAGGATGAGAATGCAACCATATATGGCACAAAGGAAGAGATTCATGACAGATATAAAATATGCGGTGGTCATCACGACGCACAATAGGGAACAACTGCTGCGAGAGTGTGTGGAACATGTGCAGCATCAAACCATTCCACCTGACAAAATTATTATTGTGAACAATGCGTCCACAGATGGCACAGGGCGCTATTTAAAAACATTGAGCGAACAATACAAAACAATTGATGTCATAGACCTTTTAGTGAATACAGGTGGTGCAGGCGGGTTTGCTGTAGGTATTGAGCGCGCCGCGGAAACTGCGGCGGCGTGGGTTTTAGTGATTGATGATGATGCTATTATTGCAATTGATTACATGGAACAAATTTTTGCGGCTGCACAGCAAAACGCCAGGTATCAGGCGTTTGCCGGAGCTGTGACAGTAAATGGGCAAATTGATACCTGTCATAGAAGAAATTTGACTGGTATTGGATTACTGTCAAAAAACTGCAAGGAAGAGGTATATGAACAATCTTGTTTTGCCTGCGACATTGCGTCGTTCTGCGGAATGGTGGTGGACTTATCCCTTGTGCGTCAGATAGGTCTGCCGCACGCAGAATATTTTATCTGGTATGACGACACAGAATACTCTTTGCGCATTCATAATTATAGCCGTTTTCTTGTAGTACCGCAGGCAGTACTCACCCATAAGATTACACAGTTAGAGAAAACCCACCCCAGACGGTATGACTGGAAAGAATACTATGCGATTAGAAACAGACTTTTAATGGTACAAGAACATGGAACGGTTTTGGATAGGGCAGTCAATTTTGTCAATCTGTTCGTTCATGTAATTTTTCGGAACTGGTTATTTGGTGTGATAAAAAGAGATAACTATGATTGGGCGTATGAGCGCGGGCTAGTGCGGGACGCGCTTCGAGATGTTCATAAGATGCACAGAAAAGAAACTGTTTTAGAAAAAATAGCAGAAAGACCAAAAGGGGAGGGAATTACAAATGCTTATTTTAAATAGTGCGATGGTACTTGTCCCCACACTGTTTGCTCTGTTTGTACACAATTACATTTGTCATGGTAAGGTGTCGCCTGTTAGAAAACTGTTTTTTTTCTTGCTGTATGGAGTTGTGATTGGCGTGCTGATGTACGCAATTGTATGGTTGTGGGGCTCTTGTGGAGTGGATATCTTACAAAAGAGCTTATCACAAAAAATCACAGTTATAATTTTTGGCTGTGTGTTGGCTTTTGGTCTTGTATTTGTCGTCTGTCTTGCTGTGGAGCAGGATGTTACCATGCAGAAACTACAACATTATCTGTTGCGTTTTAGGACTGATGTGCAGAAATACTTTGAGTACGCGGTGCGCTCTGCCAGGGCGGATTTGCGCTCAGAGGTGGCAAATGCTTATTTGGACTGGCTTTGGTGGCTAATTGAACCGTTTTGCATGATGCTTATTTATGCGCTGATTTTTGGGGTTGTCTTTAAGGCATCAGAGCCATATTTTCCAGTGTTTATCTTTTCTGGGTTGGCTATGTGGTCATTTTTTTCAAGAGGAATGAATGTCAGTGTAAATATTGTTCGGAATAACAAGGGAATTATCTGCAATATTTATCTCCCAAAGTTTATTCTGTATTTTGCCCGTATGCTGGTAAATGGCTTTAAGATGCTGGTGTCTTTTGGAATTGTGATTGTGATGATGGTGGTGTTTCGCGTTCCAATTTCTCGAAATGTATTGTATATTGTGCCGATTATGGCAGTATTTTTTCTATTTACATTTGGGTTGGGGAGTATCCTGATGCATTTTGGAGTGTATGTCAATGACCTCTCGTATATTGTGGGAATTTTGTTGAGTATGCTGATGTATTTTACAGGGATTTTTTACTCCGTTGGAAAGCGGATTCCGGCACCGTTTGGAGTACTTTTGGAACAGTTTAATCCTGTCGCGTACTGCATTGCATCAATGCGCAATGCGGTCTTGTACTGTGAGCCGCCGCAGATAGATTTGTTGTTGATGTGGGCGCTGGTGTCACTGGTGTTATCGGCTTTGGGGGTATACACAATATACCGCAATGAAAATGCGTATGTGAAGGTGATTTGATGAAAGAGAATAAAAAAGAAAATGTCAAAGAAATTGCAATAGAAGCGAAAAATGTGTGTATTCAGTATCAGATAATGAAAAATGTCACAGTGCGCCATAATTTGTTTCATAAACATACAAAAGAAGAAGCATTTGAGGCAGTAAAAAATGTGTCCTTTACTGTGGAGAAAGGTGGGATTCTTGGGATTATTGGCAGAAATGGCAGCGGTAAATCTACATTGTTGCGTGCGATTGCAGGGGTATTTTCTCCTAACAGCGGCAGTATTGACTTAAAAGGCCACACAGTTTCGCTGATGGCGCTGGGGGTTGGCTTTAAAGACAACCTTACAGGGCGAGATAACATCTCATTGTCTGGCATGTTGCTTGGTTTTAGCGATAGGCAGATACAAGAGCGAATACAGGAGATTATTGCTTTTGCAGAGATTGATGAATTTATAGACAGGCCAGTAAGGACATACTCAAGCGGCATGCGCTCCAAACTTGCATTTGCAATCACTGCCATGCTGGAAACGGACATTATGCTGGTTGATGAAGTTTTAAGTGTCGGAGACGAGCGCTTTAAGAAAAAGAGCCTGAAAAAAATGAAAGAGCTGATCAATGACAAAAACAGAACGGTAATTATTGTTTCGCACAGCATTGATACCTTAAAAAATCTATGTGATAAGGTGATGTGGATACACGACGGAGAAATGAAAGAGATTGGGGAACCGGAAATAGTGCTGAACAATTATCTAAAATATATGAACCAGTGACAGGACAAAAGATATGCAAAACGAAGAAAATTGTAAGGTATCTGTGATTGTACCAGTATACCGTGTGGAAAAATACATAGACAGATGCATTAGAAGTCTTTTGCGGCAAACCTTGTTTGAAATTGAAATTCTGTGTATCTGTGAAAAAGAAGATGATTCTTATAATAAGTTATTGGCATATGCAAAGGTGGATACTAGATTAACTGTGATTGAGAAGAAGAATACAGGTGTGTCTTCTGCCAGAAATGCAGGACTTAGAGCAGCAAAGGGAAAATATATTGCTTTTGTGGATGCGGATGACTGGATAGAACGGTATGCATTGCAGTTGTTATACGCTGTGGCAGAGCAGAATGCGGCACAAATTACTGTGTATGGTATTTGGCCCGCCGCAGAACCGGATGGCAGTCAAAGAGGAGTATTTGACTGTACACCTGTTCGCAATGTTCAATACCATAACAATGGCATGAAGGCACTTTTTTATGAGCATGGAAGCCGGCCATACATTGGCAATAAATTTTACAACAGAGAATTTTTAGTGCAGAACGATTTTTGGTTTGAGGAATCCGTTGATATTGGTGAAGACCATCTATTGCAGTTTCAAGTGTTTGGAAAGGCAGAAAACATCTGTTTTTTTCGGGAAAAGCTATATCACTATGATATGAAACGAAGTAATTCTGCAATGAATGCCTGCCAGCAGCAGGAGGTAGAAGAGAAAAATTTTCGCCTGCTAGAAATGATTATGCAACAAAAAAGAACACATTATAAGGAATTGTATAATCGGGAATACACCGCATGGATTTTACAGGATTATGGTTGGCTGGTTAATCAGAAGGAGGCCATATGTTCTGAAAGTAGAAAAAATAAAATTTTACGGATTCGCGCATTTTTCGAGGAATTGTCAGCGGGACAGTATATTTCAGAGTTGCCGATAGAATATCAATATCTGTATGAACGCTTTATGTTGTGGAAAGATCCAATGCAGTCTGGTGGATATATTCGTATGCCATACTGGGAGTATGATGCCTATATGGCAGAGCAGGCAACCGGATTTTATGAAACGCTTCCAGTTTCAAAAGGATTGTATGACAGATTGCGCAGAGTATATGAGTTGGTTGCATTTCATGAAATCCGCCACTGGGCAGTCATTATTCCAGTGCGAATCGTACAGCACTATAAATTGTACAGAGCCAGAAAGAGGCGTATATGGAAAAGAGAAAGCAGTACAAAATCTCCGTTGTGACAGCGGTATACAATGTAGAGCAGTATCTTGAGAAAATGATTGAAAGTATTATTAGGCAGAGCATAGGTTTTGAAAATATACAGCTTATTTTGATTGACGATGGTTCACAGGATTTGTCTGGAAGTATTTGTGATAGTTATGCAGCAAAGTATCCAGAAAATATTATTGTAGTGCATAAGGAAAATGGTGGGGTTTCCTCAGCAAGAAATGAGGGGCTAAATTATATCAGCGGAGCGTATATTAACTTCATAGATGCAGATGACTTCCTTGAGACAGATGCATTGGAAAAAATGTATCGGTATTTAAAAAAGTATGCAGCACAAATCGACTTGGTTGCGATTCCGCTTCAATATTATGGCAGTAGCAAAATACACCCGTTGGATTATAAATTCCGTAAGACAAAAATTGTAAATTTGGAAAAGCAGTACGACTATGTTCAATTGTCGATGAGCAGTGTTTTGGTGAAAAGTGACTGTATGAAAATGCGACGTTTTGATACCAAGCTGTCATACGCGGAAGATGCGCAGCTTATAATAGATATTTTGCTTGACAAGATGGCATACGGTATTGTCTGTGAAACCAAATACTGGTATCGAAAGCGGGAATCTGAGGATTCGGCAATTGATAGGAGCAGAAAAAATCCTTGTTATTATGTGCCCTATATGGAGAATTTTATCTTAAAATCTCTAAAAAACGCTGCCGAAAAAAAGGGAAAAATACCCTATTTTGTGCAATATACCTGCATGTATGATTTACAGTGGCGCTTAATGGAATATCCGCTTGTAGAACAGGGGATTCTTGCGCCGCAGGATGAGGAGTGCTACAAAGCACTTATTAGCAAGGCATTGCAGTATATCGAGGATAAAATCATCTGGGAACAAAAGCATATAGACAGCAGGTGTAGATTGGAGATAATTGGACAAAAAAAGCAGCAGGAAGATTTGGATATTCGGTTATTTTATGAGTTTATTGAGATTACACCCAGACAGATTTCAATAGAAGGGTGTATCAAAGGACAATCACAGCAGTTGGAAAATGCAAAGCTTTTTTTAAAGATAAGAAATACAAACATAAGTTTAGAAGCGTTTTGCGCAATGCCTTTGGAAAGAGAGCATTTTCGATTTCGGTTTTGCATCAGGCGAGATCGATTGCCAGAGAAAGCAGATTTGCAGGTGGGCTGTCATTTGCAAAACACAGATATTATATTCAAACAAATTTGGTTTGGAAAATTTTTTCCACTTAGCAATCAGCTTCAGAACAGCTATCTCTATGAAGGTGGGATTTTGCTGACTTATCACGGTAATTTGCTATGTCTTTCAAAGGGAGTTGAGAGGAAAATACTTGCAGCGTGTGAGAGAAACTTTCAGAGAGAGATGCTGTCAAAACGGGATAAAAAAGTTTTTCGTGGCTGGATTGCGCGGTCAATCTATCAGATTTTAAAACCTTTTAAAAGAAAAGAGCTTTGGCTTATCAGCGATAGGCTGATGAAAGCAGATGATAATGGAGAGGCATTTTTTACCTACATGAACACAGAGGGGAAAAGTGCAGATATCCGCACTTACTTTGTGTTAGAAAAGGCCTCCACAGATTATGAACGACTAAAAAAGATTGGCAGAGTGGTGTCATATCATTCGACAAAGCATAAGATTTTGTCACTTTTATGTGATAAAAAGATATCGTCGCAGGCAGATGAATTTGTATATAATCGATTTTTTGATTTGTCATATTTGTATGGGGATATACAGCATAAACAAAAGTTTGTATTTTTGCAGCATGGTGTGATAATGAATGATTCCAGCACATGGCTTAAAAAGACAGATACTAATATCAGTTTGTTTGTGACAACTACCCAACCAGAATATCAGTCGATATTGGATTATGCATATGGTTACGAGGAGAGACAGATAACCTGTACAGGTTTACCAAGATATGATTATTTATATGTATCTTCCCACAAGAAAAAAGAAATTACCTTTATGCCAACATGGCGAAATTATCTAACTTGTGATTTTGATGATAGAACAGATACGCGCAAATTGACAAAAGGATTTTCTGACAGTTCTTATTCCAAAATGTATCGACAGGTATTTTCAAACAGTAAATTATTTGAAGCGGCAGACAGATATCACTATCAGATTTGCCTGATGCTTCATCCAGCTATGCCAAGAGAATGTATCCCTTATTTTCACTGTGCTGGACAGATGGAGATTTTGGACAGAAACACAAGGTATAGAAAGTTATATGCGGATTCCAGCTTGATTGTCACAGATTATTCGTCAGCGGTGTTTGATTTTGCATATTTAAGAAAACCTGTTTTGTACTATCAACAGGATGCAGAAGAGTTTTTTTCAGGGAAACATGTGTGCAGCAGAGGATATTTTGATTATGAGCGGGACGGTTTTGGCGAAGTGGAGTACACAGCAGATGCATTGATAGAGCGCATGATTGAATATATGGAAAATGGGTGTCAGTTAAAGGAATGTTATCGAGAGCGGATAGAGAGGACTTTTCGATATTCAGACCAAAAGAACTGTCAAAGAGTTTATGAGGAGATTAGAAAGTTGTAGGAATACGAGGATTAGATTGGTATGGAAGAAACAAAGGAATACAGATATAAAGTGTCCGTTGTGACAGCAGTGTACAATGTTGAGGATTATCTAACAGAGATGATAGACAGTATCATAGCGCAGAATATTGGTTTTGAAAATGTACAGTTAATATTAGTGGATGACGGTTCACAGGATAGTTCTGGGGCGATTTGTGACCAGTATGCGGCGCAGTATCCAGACAATATTGTAGTGGTACATAAAGAAAATGGTGGGGTGTCTTCGGCAAGAAATGAAGGGTTGAAGTATGCTGAGGGAGCGTATGTCAATTTTACGGATGCGGATGATATCTTGGAATTTAATACTCTGGAAGTTATGTATAATTATCTGGAAGAAAATGAGAAATGGATTGATCTTGTTGCGGTCAAACTAAAATTTTTTGGCGTAAAAAATGGTGATCATACTTTGAATTATCGGTTTGGGAAAAAATCCAGAATTGTTGATCTGCGGCAGGAATATCGAAGTATCCAGCTTTCTATCAGTGGGACTTTAGTGAAAAAAGAATGCTTTCGCAACAGAAAGTTTGACGGTCAATTAGCATATGCAGAGGATGCACAACTTGTGATTGATATTTTGATGGACAAGATGCAGTATGGATTGGTACGTGGAGCAAGTTATCGGTATAGAAAACGTGATACAGGAAATTCTGCTGTAGATTTAGGGAGAAAAAAGCCAAGTTATTATATTCCGTATTTACAACGATTTACATTGTATTCACTTGAAAATGCAATGAAAAGGAAAGGTTATATTCCTCGTTTTGTTCAATATACTTGTATGTATGATTTACAATGGCGTTTCAATCAATATCCATTAGTAGAGCCAAATGTCCTACTCTTGGAAGAAGTGGAAGAATACAAAGCACTTTTGCGAAAAGCACTGCAATATATTGATGATGAGATTATTTTAGAACAGAAAAATATTGGCAATAATTATAAAATGGCAATTTTATCTATGAAAGAAATTAATCAGAACCGAAAAGAAATTGCCTTTTATCCAAATGATGCAAGAATTTTTATCAACGAGATACCATCTGCGGCTGCAAGTTCTTATACAATGTCGTTTGAGTTTGCAGAACTACTACCAGAGGAAGTTATCATAGAGGGACATATTCGATTTTTTGTAGAGTTTGAGCAAATAGAATTTATTCTAAAAGCATGGAATGAAGAGGAGATTTTTGCAGAATATCAAGCAGCGTATTTTGATAGAGAAGAGAAATGCACCTTTTGTATGGATGAAGTGATTACACAGGCAAAAGGATTTCAATTTCGGATTGCGCGCAGTGACTTGCCAGAGGATCTAGAATTAGAGTTATACATACGTTATCAAGGAAATGATATCTTATGCAAAAATATTTCGTTAGGGAAATTTTTCCCCGTTTCAAAGAAAATGCGAAAGTGTTATCTGTATCAAAATGATATGATACTGCGATATTCCAAGGGTAGATTGAAATTGTCGAAAGCGGAAAACCAGAATGTAGTAAAGAAATATGAAAAAGAGTTTTTGAAAGAAATTTTATCGAAAAATAATAAGATGCTTGACAGGGTTTGGATTGCAAGAAAGCTTTACCAGACTTTAAAACCATTGAAGAAAAAAGAGTTATGGTTAATCAGTGATAGGATAAAAAAAGCGGATGATAATGGAGAAGCTTTTTTTACATATATGAATACGATAGGAAAAAATGAGCATATTGACACGTACTTTGTATTGGACAAAGATTCGGAAGATTATGAGCGGCTATGTAAAATTGGAAAGGTAGTGCCATATCATTCAACGAAGCATAAAATATTGTCTCTTTTGTGCGATAAGGTAGTATCAGCACAGGCGGATGACTATGTTTTTAATCGATTTTTCAATATGTCTTATTTGTATAAAGATATACTTCATAGACAGAAGTTTATTTTTCTTCAACATGGTGTTATCAAGGATGATTTAAGCCGATGGCTTGCAAGAGCAAACAAAAATATTAGTATATTTGTGACAACAACGCGCATGGAATATCAGTCTATACTGGATGGAGCGTATCACTATGACGAGAGGCAAGTCAAATGTACAGGGTTGCCCAGATATGATTATTTATATGATAATTGTGCAGATAAAAATATTATTACTTTTATGCCAACTTGGCGTTCCTATCTTGCAGGGAATTTTGATGTATTAAAGGATTCTAGGGCATTAAAAAGTGGATTTGAAAATAGTTCTTACTGCAAAATGTATCGAGAGGTATTTGCAGACAACAGATTATATCAAGCAGCAGAAAAATATCATTATCAAATTCGGCTAATGTTACACCCAACAATGCCGCATGAGTGTATTGAATATTTCGACTGCAACGATTGTATTGAGATACTTGATAGAAATACACGCTATCGAGATTTATTTGCAGATTCAAAGTTAATCATTACTGACTATTCTTCCGCAGTATTTGATTTTGCATATCTTCGCAAACCAGTACTTTATTATCAGCAAGATGTAGACGAATTTTTTTCAGGAAATCATACTTATGAAAAAGGATATTTTGACTATGAAAGAGATGGTTTTGGAGAGGTGGAGTATACGGCAGAAAATTTGATAAATCGAATGATTGAATATATGAAAAATGGATGTAAATTAAAGAAAGTGTATCAGAATCGGATTGAGAAAACATTTCCATATAACGATAGAGAAAATTGCAGACGGGTTTATGAGGAGATTATAAAGCTTTCTTAGAAGAAAAGGTAAAGGGGAAAATGAAGTGCGTACAAAAGATATACTGGTTAAGATATTTCATGTATTTTTCTTTGGCATATTTTATTATTTGTTGATTCTGGCAATTGGGAATATGAATTTGCAGTCACCACTCAGCGCACTTGCAATTGTTCCAATAGCTTTTCTATTGTATTATGTTGCCCAAAAGGGTAGCTTTTCTATGGTAGATTCTGTTAGAAAATGGTATTTGTTACAGGCTGTATCTGGTATGATTATGCTGATAATTGCCTTTCAACTGGAAGTTGATACGACATGGGATTAGGGAAGATTAATACGCACATCTTACAATTATACAACGACAGGTGTGTTGGATCATTTGGAATATTTTATTCGATATCCGCAACAACAGTTTTGGCTGACTTGTCTGATTGCACTCTTTAAAGTCGTCTTAAAATGCACTGGCAGTACAGAATTTTTTGTCTATAAAGCAGTTTCTATGATCGTGAGTGTGCTGATTACACAGATAAGCATAAGTATGATTTACAGGACGGCAAGATTCGTTTGGAATGAACAGCGGGCGTTTTGGGTGGGGATTGCAGCACTGTTATATGTTCCTTTTTATCAATACGCTTTATTTTTGTACAACGATACGCCGGGAGCATGTGGAGCAGCACTGTTGATATATTGTTATATCAGATTGCGACAGGAATCAAATATGTGTAAAAAGATGATTTGGGCAGCGGTCATTGGCGTGTTGGGTGCGGTTGTACTGCATATAAAAATTATTACGTTTATTGTTTTTATTGCGCTTGTGATAGACGAACTGTTAAGAGACAAGATAAAAGTTATTGTAATGTTGGGTGGGGTTATTGTATTCTTTTTTGTTGCGGGTTATCAGTTGATGGAGATTCCTGTCAAGGCTGTTTTTCAGATTGAAGAAAGTGAGGTCAATCGATATGAATTTCCCAATACACATTATATTATGATGATGTTAAATACCAGCGGTGGATTTAAGCAGGAGGATGTGGATTATACATGGAGTTTTGATTCCTATGAGGAGAAAAGGGAGGCGAATATACAAAGAATAAAGGAACGGTTGGCAGACAGAGGCGTTCTTGGAACAATCAAACATATTCTTTATACAAAACAGCTTAGAACATGGGCAGATAGTTGTATCGCAGGAGATAATTATGTGAGTCGAACGCCAATTCGGGAAAATTCTTTTAGTCAGCAATTATTTTCCATGAATGGAGATTGGCATTGGATTTGTTTGCTGTATACATGGATTGTACATATTATGCTGCTTGCAGGCATCTTGTTGTCAAGTATATTATCTTTTCAGAAAAAAATTGAAGAACAAAAAATGCTTATTGGACGGATTGCAGTCTTTGGAGTATTTTTGTTTCTTTCCTTATGGGAATGCAATTCCAGATATCTGTTTACAGTAATGCCAGTGATAATTTTGGTGGCATCAGATGGCATTTTCTTGCTGTCAGATAGAATAGCAGAAGATGAAAAAGAAACATTTGCTCACCGAATTATACCTGTAAGGGGTATTACGGGGGGGGGGGGCAGCAGCATGAGAGTGCCCATAACAAAACAAAAAAGTTTTGGACTCGATATCTCCCTGGCGCTAAAAGGAATTGCCATTGCAATGATGCTGTTTCACCATCTATTTCGGAATGGGTTAGGAGCCCATGAGCGGTATGATATTGTATATTTTCCTTTTCCAGAGACAAATATACGCAATATTGCCACAGTGTTTAAAATCTGTGTTGCGCTTTTTACATTTATCAGTGGATATGGATTGTATTTAAATTACAAAAAGACAAAGCTGTGTGCTTTCCGGTGGGTATTGCAGAGGATTGTCAAGCTGTTGTCTTCCTACTGGTTTGTGCTCATACTCTGTTGGGGAATCCTTAGCATTTTAAATGGTTATCCACAAAATAAGTATTTTGGAGATGGATTTTATCGAGGTGTTACAAATATGTTTGTAGAATTTTTAGGCTGTGCAAATTTGTTAAGAACACCAACAATAAATGATGTCTGGTGGTATATGAGTGCGGCCGTCATTTATATTGTAATGCTGCCTTTTATTGTAGCGCAGGAGGATAAACTTTTGTTGCTATTGCCAGTGACCGCAATATTACCTCGGATTTTAGGGATTGGATATCAGGGTGGAACATCGGCGTATTCTTTTTTGTTTATGTTTTTAGTAGGAGTGCTTTGTGCAAAGTATGATTTGGTAAATCGGTGGTTGTGTTTTAAACAAGATAAGATCCTTTTTAAATTTTTAGCAGAGTTGCTTTTGGTCATTATTGGCTATAAATTTTATCGGAAGATTCCACTCGAACTGTTCTGGGAATATCACTTTGGCTTATATCCATTATTGGTAATTTTCTTTGCAGTGGAATTTTTATGTTTTCTGCCAGTGGTGGGGAAAATATTCTCCTTTTTAGGGAAGTATTCCGCAAATATCTTTTACATTCATTCGTTTTTTATAATGTTCTCGGGATTTATTTATGAACTGCCTTATTTTTTGATTTCTTATATTGTATTGATGGGAATTTCACTGGGTGGTTCTGTCTTGATAGAAGCGCTGAAAGAGGTGTTTGGATATAATAAAAAATTATTTGGAGGAGGATGAAAATGATTCAAGCAATGGCGATCTTATATTGGCTTTTGTTTTTACAAAACTCTGATTCTTATTATGCTCCTTATTTGCTTATTGGAATTTGCAGTTGTATTGCACTTTATATCAATAAAACAAAACGCCAAGTATTTCGTAGGGATTGGAAGCAGATAGTCATAATAGTTTCTTCTATTGTTTTTTCATTAATGATTTGTGCGGCAAATTATATGTTGTTTATCAATTTAAATCTTTCAGATAAGACAGGAAAAATTTTTCCTGTCTTATATAGAGTGTTTGCTATATTTATAGTATTGTTTGGAGGATTTTCAGCTTTCTGGAATTTATTAAGTTGTTTGGCAGAACAGTTTAAAGATTTTTACTGGAAAAAGAATTCAAATAAACAGGGGGGGGGTATTTATGCATTTTCTATATTGTTAATTTCAACAGTAAACTTGTTTTTCTTATTTATGTGTAAATATCCAGGCAATATCACACCAGACAGCTTGCAGTCCATAGGTCAGTCACTGTCTAATAGGTATTCTAACAAACATCCATTTTATTTTACGATGATAGTGAAACTTTTTCAGGTGTTGGGATTGAAACTGACAGATGATATTAATATTTCTGTAGTTTTATTCAGTGTCTTTCAAGTAATATTTATGGCAAGTTGTTTTTCGTTTGTTATATTAACCCTATACCAAATGCAGCTTTCCAAAAAATTAATTGTGGGCTGTCTGTTGGTATATGTGATGATGCCATATCACATTATGTACAGCTTCACAATGTGGAAAGATGTGATGTTTGGCGGTTTTGTACTGCTTTATATCACTGCGACTTTTAGAATTCTAAAAAATGTTGGAAAATGCAAAAATATCGACAGAGTTGTAGTGCTAATTGGAGGCGTTGGGACATGTTTGTTTCGCAGTAATGGCTGGTTTGTTTTTTTGCTTACAGTTCTTTGCGCAATTGTTCTGTTTGGGCGAACAAGAAAACGAATGTGTACTTTGCTTGCTGCAATTTTAGTTATTACATTTATTTTAAAACATCCAGTACTAAGTTATCTAAATGTATCTCAGCCAGATACAATAGAGTCTCTTTCCGTTCCAGCACAACAGATTGCAAGGGTTGTTGCAGACCATAATGACTTAAGTGAAGAACAGAGAGAACTTTTGGGAAAAGTCATTGATATAGAGGCAATTTCTGAAACGTATCTTCCTTATATTTCTGATCCAATAAAAAATTTGGTCAGGGAATCAAAAAATCAGGATTATTTGGTACAGCACAAAGCCGCATATTTAAAGTTATATCTTGTGTTAGGCATTTCTCATCTGGATACCTATCTGTATGCATGGATTGATTTGACCAAAGGATTTTGGAATGGTGGATATGACTATGGAGTGTGGTCTGGCAGTGTGCGTCAGAATGATTTGGGTGTAGAACGTACTGTGTACTCTGAGAAAACAAGAATTATGCTGGAGGAGTATCTTTGGCTGTACCCCAATGTACCCATTTTGCAAATTTTTGTATGTATTGGCTTTTTTTCATGGTTGGTGATGGGATTTGGCATTTTCTGTATTCTTCGCAGAGATGCAGAAGGATTTTTTTTGACAATTCCGGTGCTTGCAATTGTATTTTCTTTGATGATAGCGACACCAGTATATGCAGAGTTTCGCTATGCTTATGCAGTATTCTGTTGTGTTCCATTTCTATTATTTTCTTCTTTTTATAGGACTGACTAAAAATGATTGATTTTGTTTGTTTTAACACATGACAATTGGAAGGTACTTATCGAAAAATTGGAGGATTCTGAACAGTTTCTTAGATAACACTTAAGAAGGGAAGAAATTGTATGTTGATTGAAAATATGAAATTCGTTAGATTGCATTAAAGAAGGGAAGAACTACAGAAATTGTCAAAGTTCGGCTGTCGCAAAATATAGATGATTTTGAAGTTCGGTTATATTTTTCTGGAAAAGGTTTTGTGAAAGTTAATGACATATCAATTGTTAAAAATAAGGAGGAACAGTAATGTTTCTAAGTTATTTCCAGTGCTTGCGGGTTTGATAACAAGAATAGCTATTTCAATACAGGAGGTGGGTATATGAAAGCGTATCATTAATATCAATCCTAGTCAATGAATGTGATGGAATTGCGTTGAATCAAATGATTGCCAGTATTGCAATTCTCTGGTTTTATACAAATCAGTGGTATTTGCTAAACGAAATAAAACATGTTGCTATTAAAGTATTAGCGGCTGTATTTTCTATTTGTATACATTTTAATCGTGTATTAAGTTTTGAGACTGGGCCAGTGCTCACAGCATTTCCAGATGCCATGAAGGCAGATACGCTCAATTTTATTGCCAATATAGGAAGGTATTTTTCTGGTGCTTTGGGGGAAGAAATAGGATAATAGAAAATACATAATCACATCTTTTCTAGGAGATACTATGCTATGCACCCTGTAATTGCAGGGCGCGCAAGTGATTTGTGGTAGTAGCATAGATAAGGATGAGGTGTGATTATGGATTATACAGATGGTTTGCAGGGCGGTGTGCTGCCGCTTGGATTGGCGTTCGGATTAGCAATGGACGAGCAGGCGATCAACAATTATGGTAAGCTGACAGAATATGAAAAAGAACGGATTCTTGCAGAGAGCAAAGGCGTAAAGAGCAAGGAAGAGATGCAGGCGTTGATACAACGTATCAGTGATGGAGATACAATTATATAGTCAACAAAACTGCAAGAAAGGCAGCAGAGGTTTGAGAATAGCTCTGCTGCCATTGTTATTTTATACAAAAAATAGTGGAATAAACTGTAAAAAAGTGAAATTTTTTTATTTCACCCTTTTAATATGATGGGATTTAGTGTATCATTAGGAGAGGAATAGGAACGGAGTGAGCAGCAACAGATTAACTAAGAGGGCAGTGATGGATTGTAAAGAGGCACAGCGATGGATTCCTCTGTTTTTGAAAGGTGAATTGGACAGGGATACGGAGTATCAATTGGTGGAACATATAACTTCCTGCAGCGAGTGTATGGAAGAACTTACGGTTGAATACCTTCTATTGGAAGGTATCAACAGACTTGAGAATGATGAGGATATAGATGTACAGAGCGAACTGGAAGACAGGCTGAATCGGATTATTACCCGCAAAAAGGTATTCAAACAGCTTAAAGCCGGTCTTTTTTTAGTTGGTTCATTGATATTTTGTATATTTTTGCTGGGAGGTGTTAGGATATCATGAGCAGGATTGTTTTGATAGATGGCAATAATATTTTACAAAAAGCGTATTATAATGTACCGATAATGACAGATGCAACAGGATTCCACACCAATGCCATCTTTGGATTTGTGACGCTATTGTTAAAAGTGGTGGCGGCGCAAAAACCGGATTATCTAAGCGTAGTATTTGGAACAGAAGCGGAGGGACAGTCGGCGGGGTTAAAAGAACAAGTTCCTGTATTAAAGGAGCTTTTGTCCGCGATGAAAATTCATTTTTTCGAGTCAGAAAAAGATAAGGCGTCAGACCTTTTGGGAAGTATTGTAGGGGATTTGGAAAAACAAACACTGGAAATTACCCTGTTGACAAGCGAGCAAAATATTTTGCAGCTTGCCTCAGACCAGACCCAAATTTGTCTGGTGGAAACAAGCGGTGGAAAGATTGCATTTCAGGATTATGGTGTGGATGCGGTGAAAAAAGAATATCAGTTTGGTCCAGAGTGCCTTTCTGCGCTGCAAGTATTGACAGAAATAGCACAGATTGGGAAACAGACAGCAATTGATTTGCTGCATGCCTATGCTGCGGAGGAAGATGTGATAACGGCATTGTATGCACATTTGGATGACGTGCCGCAAAAGAGTATTCGTGAAAGATTGTTGCAGAACAAAGAGGCAGTTTTACAAAAGAAAGAGTTTTGGAGCATTCATAAAAGTGGAACGGTTGATTTTTCGCTGGAAAAGGCTGTTTTTCATGTTGGGAATATCTTTTCGGCGGAGTCTAATAATCTGTTGAAAAAATATTCCTTGCATGGCAAATTTGGACAGTCTGAACTGGAAAATAGTACAGTGGATATCGATATAAATAAAGATATTAAGGTGGTCGCCATTCGGACAAAAGAGGATGTTCAAAGTGCTTTTGACAGGCTTATCCAAGCTGGTTTTGCAGCGATACGACCAATGAATGTCCGAGCGAAAGGCGCTGGTGATTTTGGTGCGCATGCGGACGGACAAATGTATCTGCAAATGGATGCAGAGGAAGCAATTTTTGGCTGTATGTTATGCGGTGGTTCGGATAAGGAGCGAAATGTTTATTTTATAGAAAGCAGTGATGTGATATCTGTGACATATCTGCAACAGCAGATTGAGCGAATGCTTTTAGCAGAGAAGATGTCGGTCGCTGTATTTGATATCAAAAATGATTATGGCACTCTGTTTTCAGAGGAAAATGACAGAAAGTTGTCCGCGTATGAGTTGACAAAACAACTTTTTGACTGTAAAATTGCGGCATATTTGATAAATCCGCTCAAGAGTGATTATGACATTGTGGAAGTGGCGGAAGAATATCTAAGTATTACGTTACAAAAATGGGCGGAAATTTTTGGAAAGGCAGATTTTAGCACAGCATATCGAAATCAGCGAGAGGCCGTTTTATCCTACCTTGCCAAAGAAACATATGTTTTATATCGCGCAGAGCCATTGTTGGAGACAGCATTGGCGCAGAATAAGATGGATAAGCTTTTTCGAGAACTTGAGATGCCGTTGACCTATGTGTTGTTTGATATGGAGCGAGAGGGAATCCTTGTTCGACCAGAGGAATTAAAGGCTTATGGGGAAGCGCTTAATGGTCGAATTGATGAGTTGGAAAAGACAATTCATACTGCGGCTGGAGAAGTTTTTAATATTAATTCTCCAAAACAGTTGGGTGAAATTTTATTTGAAAAGATGAAGTTGCCCGGCGGAAAGAAAACAAAAACTGGATATTCGACAGCGGCGGAAGTGCTTGAGAAGCTTGCGCCCGAAAATCCGATTGTCAAGGATATTTTGGAGTACAGAGGACTTACAAAGCTGAAGTCAACTTATGCAGATGGACTTGCAGTGTATATTGATGCGGAAAACAAGATACACACAAACTTTAATCAGACAATTACTGCGACAGGCAGACTGAGTTCCACAGAGCCAAATTTGCAGAATATACCAATGCGTATGGAGCTTGGCAGACGAATCCGCAAGGTATTTGTTCCGCAAGAAGGCTGTATCTTTATGGATGCGGACTATTCCCAGATAGAACTGCGTGTACTGGCGCACATGTCGGAAGATCAGCAGTTGATTGAAGCATATAAAATGGATGAGGATATTCATAGAATTACTGCATCAAAGGTATTTCATACGCCGTTTGCGGAGGTTACTGATTTACAGAGACGCAATGCAAAGGCGGTAAATTTTGGAATTGTATATGGCATTAGCTCTTTTGGGTTGAGTCAGGATTTGAGTATAACACCCAAGGAGGCGAAGAGTTATATTGATGAATATTTTAAAACGTATCCTGGAATTAAGAAGTTTTTGGATAGGCTGGTAGATGACGCGAAGGAGAAGGGATATTGCGAGACGATGTTTGGCAGGCGCAGACCTGTTCCCGAGTTAAAATCTACAAATTTTAACCAGCGTTCTTTTGGGGAGCGTGTTGCCATGAACTCTCCAATACAGGGAACAGCAGCGGATATTATCAAGTATGCAATGGTTCATGTCTATAACGCGCTGAAGGCAAAGGGACTTCGGTCAAAGCTAATTTTGCAGATACATGATGAGTTGTTGATTGAGACGAGAAATGATGAAGTTGAGGAAGTGAGGGCAGTTTTGTCACAGGAAATGCAAAATGCATGTGAGTTGGCAGTAAAATTGGAGATTGACCTTCACACGGGGACTGACTGGTATGAGGCAAAATAACATGAAAATCATAGGGATTACTGGCGGCGTCGGCGCAGGAAAAACAAAAGTTCTTTCCTATATAGAAGCACGGTTTTCTTGTAGAGTTATAAGGGCGGACGAGGTGGCGCACAAATTGTATGAACCAGGGCAGGCATGTTATCAGAAGATTGTTGCGCTTCTTGGGCAGGAGATATTAAACACTGATAATACAATTGACAAAGTAAAGATGGCAACAGTTATTTTTGGGGATAATGCATTGTTGGCAGGGGTAAATGGTATTGTGCACCCAGAAGTGAAGAAATATATCCTTGAACAAATTGCCTTTGAGCGTAAAAAAGGTGTGGTGGAATACTTTTTTATAGAAGCTGCACTTTTAATAGAAGAACATTATGACCAGATTGTGGATGAGATGTGGTATATTCATTCCGACGTGGCAGTTCGGGAGAAACGACTTGCACAGAGCAGACAATATAGTGCACAGAAGATAACAGAGATAATGAAAGGACAATTGTGTGAGGAAGAATTTAGAAAACACTGCCAGGTGGTAATCACGAACAATGGCGATTTGGAGGAAACCTACAGACAGATCAATAAAATTATGGGGGTTGAGGTATGAACGAGAGGAACGTGAACGGGGAGGAGCTTGTATTTGGATTGGATATCGGTACGAGAAGTATTGTGGGGACTGTGGGTTATAGACAAGGGGAAAGATTTGTCGTAATTGCACAGGAGATTCGACAGCATCAGACGCGTGCCATGTTCGACGGACAGATTCATGATATTAACAGAGTGGCCGCCTCCATAGCGGATATCAGGCAATGCTTACAGGATAAAACGGGTGTCAAACTAAATGAAGTTTGTATCGCGGCTGCTGGACGGGTGCTCAAGACAATGAATGTACATGCAGATATGGATCTTGACAAGGAGCGAAATGTCACGAAAGAGGATATGAGTAATCTGATTTCATTGGGAATAGAACAAGCGTTTGCGGAATTTCAAGATAATAATGATACAGATATGCATTTTTATTGTGTGGGATACTCAGTTGTGCGCTACTACTTAAATGGACTGTGGATGGGGCAGCCAGAGCATCACAAGGCAAAGACGATTGGGGCAGATATCATTGCAACTTTTTTGCCAGATGATGTTGTGGATGGTCTGTACAGTGCAGTGGAGCTTGCTGGATTGCGAGTTGCAAATCTCACATTAGAGCCAATTGCAGCGATTCGAGTTGCCATTCCAGAAAAATTTAGACTGTTAAATATCGCAATGATTGATGTTGGCGCTGGGACATCAGATATTTCTATCACAGATGATGGTACGGTTGTCGCATTTGGAATGATTCCTTGTGCGGGGGATACGCTCACAGAGCTTTTGGCAAAAACCTGTCTGATTGATTTTGGCACAGCGGAGATGATTAAGACTGCAGCGACACAGCAGGATGAGATTGTCTATGAGGATATTATGGGTATGGAACAGACAATTACTGCCAAGGAAGTAATTGCGATTTGCCAGGAAGAGATTGAGCGGATGGCAAAACTTGCAGCCAATACAGTTAAGGAGCTGAATGGTGGAACTTCTCCAAGTGCAGTGTTTATCGTTGGTGGCGGCGGGAAAATCAAGGGATTTGACGAGCTGGTTGCAGCAGAACTCGGACTGGACCCAAAGCGTGTTGCACTTCGCGGAGAAGAAATTATGCGAGATATTGATTTCCCAGAGGGGGCGTTAAAAGATTCCACGATTATCACACCAATTGGAATTTGTCTCACATATTATGAGCAGTACAATAATTTTATCTATATCACATTTAATGGCAATAAAGTGAAACTCTATGACAATAATAAGCTTACTGTGACTGATGCTGCGATACAGGCAGATTTTACCAGAGATGGTCTTTTTCCCAGACGTGGGGAAGAGCTGCGCTATACAGTAAATGGCAAGAACCGTGTCACAAAAGGAGAGTATGGTGAAAGTGCGCACATTTATGTAAATGGTGAGGAAGTCAGTCTCAGTCATAATATCAAGGCAAATGATGTGATTGTGCTTGAGGAATCTACACTTGGTAATCCTGCGCAGGAAAAAATTGCAGATTTAATTGATTATAATGGGAAGATTGTCGTTTCAGTAAACGGTGATGAGATGCAGCTTCCAAAACCGGTAAAAGTGAATGGCACTGCGGTCACAGAAGAATATTTAATACAAAATGGTGATGAAATCGAAGTGTTTACAACCTATACTTATGATTCATTTTTTGCGTTTATGGATTTGTCGCCGGAGGATATGCTTCTTTTTGTCAATGGTGAGAAGGCTGATGATACAGTAGAGATTCATGCTTCTGACAAGATTGAAATTAAGAATCGAAAAGAACATGAACTCAAAGAAATTTATAAGGAATCACAGCGGGAAGCGGTTAGAGATGCAGTCAAGGATCATGTGTCAAAGGCAGAGAAAAGAAGGGAACAGGGCATTTTAAATACAGAGAAGAAGTCAGAGGAGTCACCAGTACAGGAGACGGTTTCAGAGGCGCCGGACAATAAAAAAGAAAATACAGATTCCAATGTAGATAAAAATGTCACAACGTCCGCAGACAAGGAAACAGAATCGGAGAAAAAACAGGAGACAGAACCAGATTCCAACAGTGAAGCAGCAGAGAAGATGTCAACAGAATCCTCTGTATCAAAACCAGTTGTAGAGGAACCAAAGCAGGAAAAAGCAGCAGAGACAGTTACAGAACCGGAGACTAAGAAAAAAGAAGAACCGAAAGAGGAAGTAAAAGAAGAAATTGGCAAAAAGATTATTGTTATAGTAAATCAGAATCCAATTGTGATGAGAGGCAAACAGAGCTATATGTTTGTGGATATATTTGATTATATTGATTTTGATACCAGCAGAGTGCGTGGAGGAGGAATTGCTACACTTGTCAATGGAAAAGATGCACAGTATACACAGGAAATTCACAATGGGGATAAGATAGAGGTGTATTGGAAATAAAATAGATTGGTATAGAACAGGAGCAAAAATAGATGAGAATGTGCAGTATAGCCAGTGGAAGCAGTGGAAATTGTATCTATATTGGTACAGAGGCGACACATCTTTTGGTAGATGCGGGGATAAGCTGCAAGAGAACACTGGGAGCACTCAATCAGTTTGGATTGACTGGAAGAGACATTGATGGGATACTAATCACACATGAACACGCAGACCATATTAATGGTCTAGGTGCGCTGTGCAGACAATTTGGCATACCAGTCTATGCTACCGAAGGGACGATAGCTGCCATTAAGAAAGTGAGTAATCTTGGGGGAATAGAGGACTCACTTTTTCATACAGTTCGGGTTGACGAAAAATTTATCTTAAAGGATATCACAGTCAATCCAATGAAAATATCTCATGATGCAGCTCAGCCAGCAGCATACAGATTTCAGTATGGATATAAGCGCATGGCAGTTGCGACAGATTTGGGCACTTATGACACATATACGGTTGAGAGTCTTCGAGGAATGGATGTCCTTTTGTTAGAGGCCAATCACGATATTAATATGTTGCAAGTAGGACCATATCCATATTACTTAAAACAAAGGATACTTGGCAAAAAAGGACATTTGTCTAATGAGCTGTCGGGCAGACTATTGGGCAGATTGTTGCATGACAATTTGAAAACCGTGTTTTTGGGGCATTTAAGCAAGGATAATAATCGGGCGGAATTGGCATATGAAACAGTGCGGCTAGAAATTTCCATGGCGGACAATCCCTATAAACCGGATGATTTTCCAATCTTTGTGGCGAGTCGGAGTGAGATGTCACAAATGGTGGAGATATAAAGATTAAAAGATAGGAGTTATAGATTATGAAAAAAACAATTATTACTGTAGTGGGAAAAGATACTGTTGGGATTATCGCTAAGGTGTGTACATATTTGGCTGAAAACAAAATTAATATTCTGGATATTTCGCAGACCATTGTGGATGATTATTTTAACATGATGATGATAGCAGATATGGGGCAGGCAGTCAAGTCGGTCAGCGAGGTTTCTGATGATCTGGACAAACTTGGTGCGGAGATTGGTGTTATCGTCAAATGTCAGAGGGAGGAAATCTTTAACAGTATGCACAGACTTTAATTTGTGTATATATAAGTTTTTCAAGAAATCTATAACGGAGGACATTTGAGATGATAAACATAAATGAAGTATTAGAAACCAATAAAATGATTGAGAAGGAGAATCTGGATGTCAGGACAATCACACTTGGCATCAGTCTGTTAGACTGCATTGATTCTGATCTCTCGCGGCTTAACGAGAAAATTTATAATAAGATTACAGTTGTTGCAAAGGACCTGGTGGCTGTGGGCGAGACGATTGAGAAGGAGTTTGGGATTCCTATTGTAAACAAGCGGATTTCTGTCACGCCGATTGCTTTGGTTGGCGGAGCTGCATGTAGGACTTCTGAAGATTTTGCGACAATTGCTAAGACGCTTGACAAGGCGGGTAGAGAAGTTGGGGTCAATTTTCTTGGAGGTTATTCCGCACTGGTATCAAAGGGAATGACTGAGGCGGACGAATTGTTATTGCGCTCCATTCCACAAGCACTTGCACAGACAGAACTTGTGTGCAGTTCTGTCAACCTGGGCTCTACCAAGACTGGAATTGATATGGATGCGGTCAGATTGATGGGAGATATCATTAAGGAGACGGCAGAATGCACGAAGGAGAGGGATTCGATTGGATGCTCCAAACTGGTGGTATTCTGTAATGCGCCAGATGACAATCCATTTATGGCGGGGGCGTTTCACGGTGTCACAGAGGCAGATGCCATTATCAATGTTGGTGTCAGCGGTCCAGGAGTTGTCAAGAATGCGTTGGAGCGTGTGCGTGGAGAAAATTTTGAGATGCTCTGCGAGACAATTAAAAAGACGGCCTTTAAAGTGACACGTGTTGGGCAGTTGGTTGCACAGGAAGCGTCAAAACGACTTGGGATTCCGTTTGGAATTGTAGATCTTTCGCTTGCGCCCACACCAGCTATCGGTGACAGTGTAGCAGATATTTTATGTGAGATTGGACTTGAGTATGCGGGAGCTCCGGGAACGACGGCAGCACTTGCCTTATTAAACGATCAAGTGAAAAAGGGCGGTGTGATGGCATCTTCCTATGTTGGTGGACTGAGCGGAGCCTTTATTCCGGTGAGCGAGGATCAAGGCATGATTGATGCGGTCAATGCAGGAGCACTTACGCTGGAAAAACTTGAAGCGATGACTTGTGTCTGCTCTGTTGGTCTGGATATGATTGCAATTCCTGGTGATACGAAACCGACGACTATCGCAGGCATTATAGCAGATGAGCTTGCGATTGGAATGGTCAATCAGAAGACGACCGCAGTGCGCATTATTCCTGTGATTGGCAAGACCGTAGGGGATAGCGTTGAGTTTGGAGGGCTGCTTGGATATGCGCCAATTATGCCTGTCAACAAATATTCCTGTGATGCATTCGTAAATCGCGGTGGTAGAATACCCGCACCAATTCACAGTTTTAAAAATTAACTTTGATTAGTTCGCTGGTCAGTTCACTCTGTCGTGGGAGACTAGCAGTATTACCCGATTGACGTCGTTGTTTTTGCTGTCGAACACTCTCATAGATATTTGCTGCGAACAAATCGGATTGCAGCGTTGTCAGGGCAGTGCCACTGAATTGCTTTACTGCATGTGCAGGTTTGGTGATGACAGGAATAGATGCGTTTGCCTTGATGGATTTCAATAGTTTCTGGCCGCGGGAAGTAAAACCAAGCAATCTTGCATAGGGGGTGTAATCCTGTTGTTTTAAAGTATCTGCGTGTTCTTGCGTCAGTCCTAAAAGGATATGCATGAGACCGCGGCAGATACGCGAGTGTGTCACATTTTTGGTTTTACATAACAGCGCAAAGTCTTCAAAAGAGACAAAGCGAGAGAGATTGTTGTGCAGTGTATGTGATAATTGCTCTCCAACATCAAAGTAATCGGCGAAGGCATTCTTACAGCCGTAAAGTTGCAACATTTTATATAGAAGGATTTCAGAAAAATCTTCTGTGTACAGGTGTTCTTGATTTTGTAGTATATCATAGACATTGGCTGGCAAATGATTTTGAATCGCAGACGCGGTGGCATATGATGATTGGCAGTAAAGTGCGTTTCGTATAGCGTTTGCAGAGATAAAACTGTCTGATTTTAGAGAGACAGAGGAATATGCCGCGCCTTTTCGTATAAGTGTTGCAGGTTTGATTGTACTGTCTCTTTGTATGAGTGCTTTGACATATTCCATTCCAAGAATATTGTTTGGGGCGCTAAAAAAATTTCGGAGGTCTTTTGCTGGGAAAATTTTTGACAAAGCATTGCTCCTGGCAGCAGGAAAAGAACAGCCTTGTTTTAGATAACTGTTCAATTCCGCTTTGTATTGTTCAGATTCGTTGGCAATGACTTGTGCGTATTGCTGTATTTGAGAGAGCTCTCCAGATTCACTGCCAAAGTGCAGTGTATTGATAACACCGAGTTTGTCAGCTAGAGAAACCGCTCCCTGTGCAAAGTATTCAGCGCTGCCGAGTGCAAAATAAACTGGTAACTCAAAGACAAGATCGGCACCATGTAAAAGTGCCATGCGACAGCGTTCATATTTATTTACAATAGCGGGAATACCACGCTGCATAAAATTTCCGCTCATAATAACAAGAATGATATCCGTGTTCTCTGCATAGCGAATGGTATTTAACTGATAGAGATGACCATTATGGAAAGGGTTGTATTCAGCGATTACGGCTGTGACTTTCATAAATTTAATCCTGCCTTATTAAAGTTTGCTTTGTAGGAACTAAAAAGGTTTTAATTACATATTACATTAGTAGTGCAGGAAAAACAAGTCGGCTTGATTGTTTTGCTTAAATATTCGGTAACAGTTCAGCCTTCGGCTTCCTGTTACAAGCATCAAGCCATGCAAAACCACTTCGTGGTGGCTTGATGCATCTCAGCCACTACGTTATTTTACGGACTTTGCAGTAAATGCAAAGTCCTGAGGTTGAACTGTAACAATATTCGTAACAGTTTGTTACCTTTCACACCCTTTATTAGGTTAAAAGGAACGAAAAGATGAAAATAGCTTCCATTATTTTATTAATCATGCTATAATTTGATTAGTAAAAGATGGAATTCACATTTCAATTGATATTTCAATAGCAGTTATTATGGGGCAAAGGAGAAAAAAATGGGAAATCAATTAGTATGGAACGAAAGGTATAATATTGGAGTAGAAGTTATTGACAAAGAGCATAAGAAATTGTTCAATATCTTGAATAAGCTGTTTGATTTTGGACAGCAGGAGGAGAAAAGCCAATGGGTCTGTCAGGAAGCGGTAAAGTATTTTAGAGATCATGCATTCCAGCATTTTGCAGATGAGGAGGACTATATGACTTCCATTGGGTATGCAGGAATTGACACACATCGGCGTATTCACATAAATTTTCGTGATAGAACAATTCCAGCCCTTGAACGGGAATTAGAAACGACGAATTATTCAGAAGATTCTGTCAATCATTTTCTTGGTGTCTGTGCAGGATGGTTGATTGGACATACGTTAATAGAAGATCAGGCGATTGTGAGTGGCGAATCTGTAAAACAATGGGAAAGTTTGCTGCCGGAGGAAGAGCAGGCGGTGATGGCCCAGACAATTGCTAATTTGTTACATAAGATGTTTCAATTGGATCCAAAACTGATCAGTAATTGTTACGGTGGTGAAAAATTTGGGGATGGTATTTATTATCGTATCATCTATAGTACCAAAGAAAAAAAGAGATGGGAATTTTATCTAATCTTTGAGCAGCAGCTCATTGTCAGTACGATTGGCAGTGTAATGGATACGAAATCTGAAGCAGTGAGTGTTATGCTGATGAATGCAGCCCGATATGTTGCAAGACAGCTTGTGGAGCGTGTCAAGGGGTACTTTCCATCTTCCGATAAGTTCGAGATAAAGGAAGAGCAGCTTCTGACTTATGAGCAGTTTCAGAAAGTATTTGAGAAACAGAGTCCACAATTTAGTTTGTTGTTTGATACGGGCAAGGGGTATTTCGCATATTGTGTAGCTGCGACAGATATCCTTCAGCCAGAGGGCGGTGTTTCTATCATTACTGAAAACGCTATGGCTGAGGTTGGAAAGTATCTGAGTCAAAATAATGTTGAGAAAACCCAAATAAGTCATAAAAAGAGAATCCTGGTAGTGGATGATTCTGAATTTATGCTGAGGGCGATAAATGATCTGCTTAGCAGTGATTATGAGGTGATTACAGCAAAATCAGGGTTGTCCGCAATTAGAAGTATTACACTTGATAGACCCGATCTCATTTTATTAGATTACGAGATGCCTGTTTGTAATGGAAGTCAAGTGTTGGAAATGATTCGTTCAGAGAAGGATTTTGCCGATATTCCGGTTATCTTTTTAACGAGTAAGGTGGATAAGCAGAGTGTGAGTAAGGTGATCGCACTTAAACCAGAAGGATATTTATCCAAATCAATGCCACCAGAAACCGTCAAAAAGGAAGTAGACCATTTCTTTGAAAAGAAAAATCGAACAAAAAGATAGAAAAATATGAATAATTTTCCTTTCTTGTCCATATAATGATTACATATAAAATAAAAAAAGTATGTGCTAATATAAGGAGAATTATTATGGCAAGAGGAGTAAAAAAATCATTACAGGAGAAAATCTTACAGAAGGAAGAACTAATTGAGGCGCTTTCTACGCGTATCAAGAAAGAGAAAGAAGAACTAAATGAGCTTTTGGAGATGCAAAAGATGGAAGAGCTGAATGAGCTCAGAGCAGTCGTGCAGAAATCTGGCATGGAAATATCGGATATTATCCAGATGGCACAGATGCAAGCTGCCCAGTAATGCGGGATATTCAGAAAAAAGTCCAGACATAATTGCGTACATAGCCTGAAAAGGGTATAATGGAAAGCAGAGTGAATGGACTTTTTTCATTTTGAAGAAAGAAAGGAAGAACAACAATGATAAACATACGTGAATTACAGCACAATTATAAAGATTATGCAGATCAGGAAGTGACGGTTGGCGGCTGGCTTAGAAGCAAGCGGGACTCCAAAACATTTGGATTTTTGGTTATCAATGATGGTACATTTTTTGAACCGCTACAAGTAGTTTACAGTGATAAATTGGATAACTTTACCGCTATCTCGAAACTGAATGTGGGGGCGGCAGTGATTGCAACAGGGATTGTGACATTGACGCCAGAGGCAAAACAACCATTTGAGATACAGGCTGTCCATATTGAGATTGAAGGAGATTCCACACCAGATTATCCGCTGCAGAAAAAGAGACACAGTTTTGAATATCTTAGAACGATTTCGCATCTAAGACCGCGTACAAACACATTTCAGGCAGTATTTCGTGTGCGTTCGCTCTGCGCTTATGCGATTCATAAATTTTTCCAAGAGCGGGATTTTGTCTATGTTCATACGCCCTTAATTACAGGGAGTGACTGCGAAGGCGCAGGAGAAATGTTTCAGGTGACAACACTTGATTTAAAGAATCTGCCGATGGTGGACGGGCAGGTTGATTTTACCAAAGATTTCTTTAACAAGCCTACGAATTTGACGGTGAGTGGACAGTTAAACGGTGAGACTTATGCGATGGCGTTTAAAAATATCTATACATTTGGTCCGACTTTTCGGGCGGAAAATTCAAACACGACGCGCCATGCAGCAGAGTTTTGGATGATCGAGCCGGAGATTGCATTTGCGGACTTGAAAGATGATATGATGCTTGCCGAGAGTATGCTCAAGTATATTATTAACTATGTACTAGAAAATGCGCCGGAGGAGATGACATTCTTTAATCAATTTGTGGACAAAGGATTGATTGAGAGGCTGCGCCATGTGGCAGGATCGGAGTTTGGACATATTACTTATACAGATGCTATCACAGAACTTGCAAAGCACAATGATGAATTTGAGTATAAGGTATCTTGGGGTTGTGATTTGCAGACAGAACACGAACGATATCTGACAGAAAAGTTGTTTGGTCGTCCGGTATTTGTGACAGATTATCCCAAGGAAATTAAGGCATTTTATATGAAATTAAATGAGGACAACAAAACTGTTGCGGCGATGGACTGTCTGGTGCCAGGTATCGGGGAGATTATTGGCGGAAGCCAGAGAGAGGATAAGCTTGATGTTCTGGAAAAAAGAATGCAGGAATGTCACTTGAACCCAGCAGATTATGATTTTTATCTTGACTTGAGACGTTATGGCAGTGCAAGACACGCTGGCTTTGGACTTGGTTTTGAGCGCTGTGTTATGTATCTGACAGGTATGGGAAATATTCGAGATGTAATCCCATTCCCAAGAACTGTAAATAATTGTGAATTGTAGGAATTATAGATAAATAACGAATAAATGACATAAAAATCTCCTGTTGTATAACAGGAGATTTCAGACTGTAGACAAAGTCCCGCACTTTTGTGCGGGATTTTTCTATGCCAAATGTCGTAAACTTCAGTGTTTATGCA